>Ga0247831_1000033_pt1 | contig 248656 bp, 248 predicted proteins | sample LaCruzMarch2015__9_FD_192406 | JGI IMG/M metagenome (GOLD analysis project Ga0247831, IMG submission 192406) | Freshwater microbial communities from meromictic Lake La Cruz, Castile-La Mancha, Spain - LaCruzMarch2015_1m | ecosystem: Environmental > Aquatic > Freshwater > Lake | place: Spain... | reverse complement strand
GTAAGCGTACGGTGCTCTAGCTGATCGATTTCTTCTTGCCGCAAAATAAAAAGCCCCCGGCCATGGCCGAGGGCTTCCGTGTGCAGACGATGCCGCGATCAGGTGGGCGCAACTTCCGGCGCCGGAACCTCAGCAGGTGATGATCCCGGTGCAGCCGGGGCCGCGCCTTCGGCCGGAGCCACTTCACCTTCGGCCGGAACGACCACGCCTTCGGCTGGCACAGCCTCGCCGTCGACCGGAGCCGCCTCAGCCGGAGCTGCCATCGGGGCCGGGAACGTGGGCGCGCCTTCCGTATTGGCGGCGAGATAGGCAATCACGTCGACGCGGTCGGCATCTTTCTTGATGCCGGCGAAGGACATCGATGTGCCTTTCGCATAGCCCGCCGGGCTCGCGAGCCAGGCGTTCAGATTCTCGTAGGTCCAGTTGCCTTCCATGTTCGACAGTGCCCCGGAGTATTTAAACCCGGCATGCGCGGCCTTGTCGGCGGCCACGACGTTGTGAAGGTTCGGTCCGGTGCCGTTGGCGCCGCCCGGGGCGATGGAGTGGCAGGTGGAGCATTGGCCCGCAAAGGTACGCTCGCCCTTGGTCACGTCCGCCGTGAGCAGCGCCGCGCCAAGGTCAAACACGGCTTCGGCAGCGCCCGTCGGGGCCGCTTCGGCGATCTCGACGCAGTGATGAAACTGCTCGCACATCTTTTCGCCGAGCGATGCGGCCTCTTCATGCTCGCCATGGTGGGCGCCATCGCCGCCGAACACCACGCTGGGAAGGGTTGCGAGACCCATCAAACCAAGGGCTGTGGCGAGCAGGGCTCCGAAGATCTTGTTGAGACCGAGTTCTCCCATCAGGGCATTCCTTCGAGCTAGGCGAATCTATTCCGTATGTACGGCTTGGCGGGCGCCTTTTCGCACGCTAACCGGGTGCGCACAATATAACGGGTGCCTCTCGCAGGCGCTTCCCCGGGCCTCGCGGCGATCAGACGCACGTTGAACCGGGCCGCAGGGCAGGGATTTCCTCGATGAACCAGAAAATTGCCTATCAGGGCGAGCCGGGCGCGAATTCGCACATCGCGTGCGGTGAGGCGTTCCCCGGTCATGAGCCGATGGCCTGCCGCACGTTCGAGGACTGTTTCATCGCGGTCGAGAAGGGCGAGGCCGAGCTGGCCATGATCCCGGTCGAGAACACGATCGCGGGCCGTGTGGGCGACATTCATTACCTGCTGCCCGCCACCCAGCTTCACATTACCGGCGAATACTACCTGCCGATCCGTTTCCAGCTGATGGCCCTGCCGGGCACCAAGCTGGAAGACGTCAAAAAGGCACGCTCGCACATCATGGGTCTTGGCCAGTGCCGCAACTTCCTGCGCAAGCATGGCATCGAGGCGGTCACGGCCGCCGATACCGCCGGCGCGGCGCGCGAAGTGGCGGAACTTGGCGACGGCTCGGTGGCCGCGATTGCGCCAAGACTGGCCGCCGAAGTCTACGGCCTCGAAATCCTCGCGCAGGACATTGAGGACGCCGACCACAACACAACCCGTTTCGTCATCATGTCGCGCGAACCGGCTGACATCGATGCCGGCGACGGCCCCGCTAAAACGGCGTTCCTGTTTGAAGTGCGCAACATTCCGGCGGCGCTGTACAAAGGCCTCGGCGGCTTTGCGACCAACGGCGTCAACATGACCAAGCTCGAAAGCTACATGGTCGGCGGCTCGTTCGCGGCGACGCTGTTCTATGCCGAGATCGAAGGCCACCCGGACGAGCGCCCGGTGCAGCTTGCGCTGGAAGAACTTGGCTTCTTCTCGCAGTCCCTCAAGATCCTCGGCGTGTTCCCGAAGACGGCGACGGGGAGGCTTTAGGTTTTCCGGCGCGCGATCCGGTCCCCTCGGCAATTCTGCGAGGATTCTCAAGCAACCAGACTGCGATGATCAGCAGGCTGTTGAAACGTCGATGCGCTGGAGCTCCAGGTCGTCCAGATTGCGACCAGCGTCGAGAACGAATGCGACTTCTGTGTGGCCGCGTACACTGCCGTTGCCAAAGGCCAGACGCTCGATGACGTGGTGATTGCTGCGGTGCGGCAGCGCCGCCCGATTGCGGACGCGCGGCTTGCAGCGTTGTGCATGTTCACCACCAGGATCGTCGCGCTGCACGGCTTTGTCAGTGACGCCGATGTCGCCGCGTTCAAGGGCGCAGGCTGGAGCGATGCCGCAATGCTTGGCGTCATTCTCAATGTCGCGATGAAGTCGATGACCAAATATGTGAACCACATCGCCGAGACACCGCTCAATCCGCCATTCGAGGCCTTCGCCTGGACGCCCAGCCGCAAGCAAGCCGTGCCGGCTTGGCGACAAGAGGTCCGGGGCTCGCGAAGGCGTGATCATGGCTCACAGAGCCGTGCTTTGAACCTGAGCCCCGGTCCATGGCACACGTAGCGAACTGACAGGGGACTACTCACATGCTTGCTCGACTGTGCACTTACACGCCCATCGCCTACTCACTCATCGCTTCGGCTGTCTTCCTGGACAGCCTTCGCTTTAAGTTTACCAACGCGCCGGAGACACAGACGATCTTCGGCAAGCTCGACGGCTGGGCCGCAAGCTTCGGGGCCGAAGGCCTCTTCGCGCAGACCGGATTGTTCAGCCAGTATGTGATCGGCTCTGCCGAACTGGTCGCCGCTTCGCTGCTGCTCGCGAGCCTCGTGCCGGCCTTGAAACGGCTGCGGGCGATCGGCGCACTGATCGCTGTTGCGGTGATGAGCGGCGCGGTGTCGTTCCATCTCTTAACGCCGCTCGGGATTGATCCTAACAATGACGGCGCCGGCCTGTTCGGGATGGCGGTCCTTGTCTGGCTGACCTCGCTCGCGATGGTGGTTGCCAATCGCGGCGTGCTCATCGAACTCGCCACGGCGATCGCCCGGGTTCTCGTGGCGTCAAACACGTCGCCGCGCCCACCCGCTGAAGGACCGCTTCAGACCCCGGTACGGTCCTGATCCTGGCTGCGGTGGCACGCAATCTCCTCCGCCAGCCGTCGCCGCAGCCAGACTTTTTCCTCAACCCTCATCCAGAAATGAACCTCACATGAAGATCCGCACTCTCGCCGCCGCCGCTGCCATCGCCTTCGTACCGGCCGCCTTCTTTGCGGCGCCCGCACTGGCCGAACCGCAGGTTTATACCAGCGCGTTCGATGATATCGCCGTGCAAGGCCATGACCCGGTGGCCTACTTCACCGACGGCAAGCCGGTGAAAGGCTCGAAGGACTTCTCCGTCACCCATAACGATGCCACCTTCCGCTTCGCGAGCGCCGCCAACCGCGACAAGTTTAAGAAGTCGCCGGACGCATACGCACCTCAATATGGTGGCTACTGCGCCTGGGCCGTTAGCCAAGGCTACCATGCGAAGGGCGACGCGAGGTTCTGGAAAATCGTCGATGGGAAACTGTATCTCAACTACAACAGTTCGGTGCAAAAGACGTGGGAGGGCGACGTTCCGGGCTTCATCTCTGCCGCGAACACCAACTGGCCGAAGATCAACAAGTAGGATTTCCGGAAACGGATCTGCGCGGCGCCGGAGGGAAAATCCTCTCCGGCGCCGTGTTCGTTTGGCGCTCGAAGATGGGCGTGGGGGGGCGATGCAGCGAGATCGGAAAGCGGTGTGCGAGGCCGGCGGGAAGGTCTACGGATTGTCCGCAACAGGCGCGCAGCCAAAGCTGCAAGGCACTTTAAGAATTGCGGCAAATTCCTTGAAAATAAAAAAGAAAACGGGCGAACTTGCGTTCGCCCGTTTGTATTTGAAATAGTCCGTAGACTTACTTCTTTTTTGCGGGTGCTTTAGCTTTAGCAGCCGGCTTCTTGGCCGGAGCAGCTTTTGCTTTCGCCGCAGGCTTCTTTGCCGGGGCAGCTTTAGCAGCAGGTTTCGCAGCCGGTTTTTTCGCGGCAGGTTTTTTTGCAACAGCCATCTTCGATCTCCTTTGAGTGGCTCGCCAATAATATCGTGATTCGTCGGAATGCAACTCCTAAAATTCATTTTTCAGTCGAGTTTCGGTATCCATCCGTACACGGTCAATCGTCGCGGTCCGCCCAAACCTTCAGGATATGATAGGCAATTGCTGACGGAGGCGGGCAAAAAAGCTCGGCATGTTTGCCCGAAAGAATTTCGCGCATCTCGCTGCGCGCGATCCATCGCGCGCTCTCGAGCTCGGCGGAGTCGATGCGAATCTCGCTCGTCTGCGCGGGCAGGATGAAGCCCATCATCAGCGAAGACGGGAATGGCCAGGGCTGGCAGGCGATATATTCTGCCCGCGCCGGATCGCAGACGATGCCGGCCTCCTCGAAGAGTTCGCGCGCGGCGGCCTGTTCGATCGTCTCGCCCGGTTCGCAAAAGCCTGCGAGGCACGACATGAAACCCGCGGGCCAGAATTTCTGGCGGCCGACGAGCGCCTTTCCATCTTTCACCGCCAGCATGATGGCGACGGGATCGGTGCGCGGAAAGTGTTCGGCGTTGCAGAGGCCGCACTGCGCCTTCCATCCGGCATCGATGATTGCGTTGCGCCCGCCGCACTTCGCACAGTACGCGTGCGAGCCATGCCAGAGGAAGAGGCTGCGTGCGGTCGAGGCGCAGTTGGCATCCATCGCGGGCATGCGCGCGGCAGCCTGACGGAAGTCGGCAAAGTCGCCGATGCCTTCGATCAGTGATCCGGCAAGGTCGAATTTCGCAGGCAGCTCGAGCGCGAAGACCGGTGTGCCGGTCTTGTCTTCGCCGAGGAAGAGGCGCGGCGCGCCGGGCGCGACGCGCGCGGCTTCCGGGCCCATCCAGACGAGGCCGCCATCGCGCGCGACGAGTGGAATGCCATCGCGCATCAGGAGGACGAGGGCGTTGTTCTGCTGGAAGGCGGCGCCCAGCCAGGCTTCGTCGGTACGCCGGTGCGCGGCGCGGTCGATGGGCTTTGCGGCGAGAGGTATGTCGTTCGAATTTGTCATGGCGGCGGATTAATCCGGTTTGCAGTGCGAGGGAACATCTAAGGCGAAAGAGGCTTGCCTTTACTCCGCCAAAGTTTGGTGTCCAAACTCCGATCAACAAACAGAACGCGTGGGGAGTGAAATGAACCTGAAGCATGCCGCGGGCTTTGGCGCCCTGATGATCGCCCTCACCGCGTGCAGTTCATGGAAGCCCTGGGCCAAGGAAGCAGAGGCGCCGGCGGTCTCGCCCTTGTCGCTTGTTGCGCCGAAGGTGAACAGGTTTGCAGATGTCACGATCCCAGCGCCCGAAGGTGAGGCGCCCGTGTTCGATGACGCGGCACTCGACGCGCTGCGCTCGCGCACGCTGACGCGGTTCAACGCCGAAGAAGAGTTTCTCAGCTGGCTGAAGCTGACGCGCGATGCGGCGAGCGAGCGCGGCGTCTATTCCTGGCGCGGCATGCCGGTGCCGGTGGCGGCGATGGCGCCGGGTGAAGCCGCTTCACCGGCGCCGGGTGCGATGGCGGAATCGGCGTCAGACGCGATGGTGACGGGCAGCGCGCCATCGGACGCCAATCCGGAAATCACCAACAACCAGAAAGCCGGCGTGGACGAGGGCGGGATCGTCAAGCAGATCGGCAACCATCTCGTCGTGCTGCAGGACGGACGGCTCTTCATCACCGACCTCATGCCGGAAGGGAACGCTGGGCTGAAGTTGTCGGACCGCGCGAATGTCTATCGCTCGGATGAAGAGGACACCTGGTATGACGAGATGCTCGTCGCGGGCCGGACGATCCTCGTCACCGGATATTCCTACCGCGAGAACGCGACCGAGTTCACCGTGCTGAAACTCGGCGAGGACGGGGAGGCGACGCGCGAGGCGACGTTTTATATCTCATCGGACGATTACTACTCGGGCAGCAACTATGCCTCGCGGATGATCAACGGGAAGCTGGTCATCCACACGCCGATCTATCTGTCGGGCCGGGGTTGGGGGGATGCGTTTGACGCGCCGGAAATCCGTGAGTGGCGCCGTGAAGGGCCGGAAGGCGAGCGTGAGCCATCCGATGGCCGTCCGCTGTTCAAGGCCGAGGATATCTGGATGCCGGTGCAGCGCGTGCTGGAGCCGGTGCTGCATACGGTGACAGTGTGCGATATCTCCGGCGTGACCGATGCGTCGGCGCCGGCGTGTACGGCGACGGCGATTGTGGGGACGCAAGACCACGAGTTCCTTGTCACCAAGGATTCCTTCTGGCTGTGGCTGAGCCCCGGCGAGCAAGAGCGCAGTGCGAGCAGCGAGGAGTATGAGCGCGCCGGATGCGATTCGCGCGAGGGCCGCGCGCCGATGGGCGAGATTGCGCCGTCGGTTCTGGTGAAGCTGCCGGTGAACGGCGAGAAGCCATCCGTACTCGGTGTGCGCGGCGAGCCGCAGAACCAGTTCTCGATGGACATGGATGCCGGCACGTTCCGATCGGTGCTCGACTGGCCGTCGCGGATATGTGGCGCTAACTACGGCGAAGCTGACCTGACCTATTTCGACACGCCGCTGACGGCGTTGACCGACACGCTGAAGGACGAGGCGGGCGGGCGCTACGTACAGCTGCCATCACCGGGCACGACGGACTACGAGGCGCGCTTTACCGAGTCGCATCTGGTGTATGGCGCGCGCGAAGGCTGGGGCAGCTGGGCGCCGGACAAGGGCGATGAGGTGCGCGGCGACGGGCGAGCGATCATCGTGCCGGTGGCCGCGCCGGATGCGCCGATCACCGTTACGGTGCCGCATGACGTGATTCGCGCCGAACGGGCCGGGCCTTATATGGCACTGACGGGATACCGCGATTACCGCGGGCTGAGCGTGTCGCTGATTGACCTGCGCAAGGCCCCTCGTCTCGCCAGCACCTTTGTCCTCGAGAACCGGTTCGAGAGCGAGAACCGTAGCCATGCCTTCAACAGCCGGATCGGCTCGGATGGCAAGGGGCTGATCGGCCTGCCGACCGTTCCGCGGTCTGAGGAGTCCGAGCGCTGGTGGTGGTGGTCGCAGAGTTCGGACCTGACTTACCTGGAGACCGATGCGAACGGGAAACTGATGCGGGCAGGTGAGCTGATTGCGACGCGGACGGATCCCGAGAAACCGTCGCCGACGGGCTATGAATGCCAGGTCAGCTGTGTGGATTGGTATGGCAATGCGCGGGCGATCTTCAGCGGCGGACGGATCTTCGCACTGGTCAATTCGGAACTGATCGAAGGCGTGCACGAGAATGGCAAGGTCCGCGAAGTGCGCCGGATTGATCTGACAGCGAAGGTTGGCGAGTAGCCGATCGGGACCACGACAGAGGTCTGTCATCCAGGCTTTCGCTGGGATGACACCTCATCAGTGATCCTGCTCTGCTCGCGGCCTAGCTGCTGCGTGTGCCGCTGGCGCGGGCGTTCAGATGCTTGACGAGTTCCGGGGTGATCGTGCCGGTGACTTCGAGATTTTGCATCGACTGATAGTCGCTGATCGCCTCGCCCGTGCGGCGGCCGAGAACGCCGTCCGGCGTGCCGGCATCGAAGCCGAGTGAGCCGAGGGCGGTCTGCACGGCCTTGACCTGAAGCGGGTTGCCCGTGTTCCAGCGCTGGGCGCCGAAGCGGCCATTGGCTAGGGCGACAGGCTGCTTCGCTTTCCAGTCCTTGACGCGCTCGCTGGTTTCGAGAGCGTCGGACATCGACACACGGGTGCGCAGGTTTTTCACTTCCTGCTCAGCGCCGGTATCGCCCGCCTTGGCGGCGATCTCGAACCAGAAGAGGGCGGTGACGAGATCCTGCGATGTGCCGATGCCTTCGGCGTGCACGACGCCAAGATTGTACTGGGCATCGACGAGACCATGCTGGGCGGCTTGCTGGAACCAGGTCACGGCATCTGCTTCGGACTTCGCGCCGCCTTCGCCTTCGGCCAGGAAGAGCGCGTAATCATACATCGCGCCGACGTGTCCGGCTTCGGCCGCCTTCTGGATCAGGTTGCGGGCTTCGGTCAGGTCCTTGTCCACGCCCTGGCCGCGCTCATGGAGCTTGCCGAGTTCGTACTGGGCGGGGGCGATCCCTTTCTGAGAGGCGCGGCGGAGGAAGGCGGCGGCGGCTTCCAGATCGCCTTCTGACAGCTTCACCTGGGCGTACTGGTATTGCGCGACGGCGTTGCCGGCATTGGCTTCTGCTTCGACGTTCACGACATCCGGAATTGGCGCAAACGTGCCGTTACGGACTGGTGCACGAACAGGCTCGGGGAAGTCGGTCGGCGCGCCGGCGAGCTGATCGGGCGCGGCGGGTTTCAGCGAAGGCGCGCTGGACGCTTCGATGGCATCGGCTGCGCGGACGATCGAGCGGATCGCGGCTTGCTCGGGCGTCAGGTCTTCGGCAGGTTCCGGTGCGATCTTTGTCGCAGGGCGCGCGGTCTGCACCGAGGCGAGGATCGGCGTCGTCGCTTTCGGCTCGGCGGCGGCGGGCACGTCGGTGCTGGCGGTTTCGGTTTCATCGAACAGCGCGGAGTCCACGCTCGCCATCTCGTCTTCGAACAGCATCTGTTCGGCGTCGAGCGGCGCGGGGCGGCTCGCGGCTTCGGCGAGCTGCGCGATCGGCGGGGCGGCGGCGAGCTTGGCGGCGGGATCGACATAGGTGTCGACCGGGCCTGAAAGCGACGGCGTCACGGGTTGCTTGCCGCGAAGGTAGAGGTAGCCGCCGACGCCGGCGCCGGTGATCGCGACTGCCGAAGCGGCGAGGATCATAGGGACTCTCGCGCCGCCGGATTTCTGGCCCGCGTTCGAGGCTGCGTTTGGCCGAGCGCCAGAGCGGCCATTCTGCTGCGCGGCGACGAGTGCGGCGCGGCGGGCGCGGGCGAGATAGTCGGCCGTTTCGTCGTCTTGCGCCGGGCGGACCTGGGTTTGGGCTAGGGTGGCGGCGAAGTCCGGTTCGTCTTCCTCGTCGTCGAAGATGTCGGACTCGCGGGTCTCGGCATGGCTGCCTTCGAGGCTGTCATCCATGGTGGCGAAGCGATCCAGCTCGTCGACGGGGTCGAAGCTGCGTGCACCGTCATATTCGATGTCTTCTTCCGGAACATCGGCGACGTAGCTGTGTCCGGCGGCCGCGGCCGGCTTGCGCGAAGGGGCGCCGCCCGGGATGGCATCGAAATCGGCCTTGTACGGATTTTCCTGCACTTTGGTCTCGACGACTTCCCAGCCGGAGAAACCGGCTTCGAAGTCATCATCATTGACATTGACCGTGTAGGTCGGGGTCGAGACGGGTTGCGGCGCAGGCTCGGCCTGCGGCTTCAGATCGAATTTCAGCTCGGGCGTGTCATCGCTGGCGGGCCGGCTGGCGGCCTTGGCGGGCGCTGCGGGTGCGGCCTCAGGAGGCGCGGCTGCGATGTGTGGCTGTGGCTGCGGAGTGATCGTCCGGGCGGCCGGCGCCGGGGCAGGCTGGGCCACGAAGTCGCGCGGCAAGATCGGCGGCTGACCAGGGACGTGCGGCGGGGTGCTGAACGCTTCTAGGCTTTCGAGGCGGGTGGCGAGCGCGGCGATCGCGCGCTGGACCGGGGACATCGCTTCGGAAGATTGTCCCTGTATCCGCTCGAGGCGTTCGGAGACGCTGGCGAGCGCGTCGGACAGGCGGGCGTCCGAGGCGGCGCGCATGCCCTGAATGTCCTGGGCGAGCGCGTTGAGCGCTTCGTCCTGACGCTTCTGGAGACGCACGGCGGCGACCGTGACTTGTTCGCCGACCTGTTCGATGGCGTCGGCGCTGCGCAGTTCGCTCTCCTCGATGCGGTCATCGACATGCGCGGCGAGGGCGTCGATGCGCTCGGCGACGACCGAGCCTAGACGTCCGATCTCTTCTTGGACGGCGGCGGTGATCTCGGCCGGTGCGCGGGCCTCGACGCTTGCGAGGTGGGCTTTCAGTTCGCTGACTTCGGCTTTCAGGCGTTCTTCGAGCTTCTCATCCTGGCCGGCGGCGGCCTTGGTGATTTCAGTAGCGAGATCGAAGCGCGCGTTGTCCACGGCGCTGCGCACGGAGCGGGTGAGGTCTTCGAAGCGTTTCTCGAATTCCTGTTTCAGGCGCTCGGCCTGTTTCGGATCGATCTGGCTGGCGACGGCTTCGATGCGCTCGTCGAGATGGGCGAAGGTGGTCTCGAGGCTTTTCAGTGCGGAGTCGGTTCCGGTTTCGGCGCGGTTCAGGCGTTCCTGAATGCGTCCGAGAGTCGATTCCATCGAGTTCAGGGCGCCGGACACGTCGGCTTCGACAGCGCTGATGCGCTGCTGTGTCGGGCCGGCAATCTGTCCTGCAGCTTGCAGGCGCTCCTGAACATGCGATTCAATGCTCAGCATGCGGTCCGCGAGAATGCGGGTTGCGCCGTGGGCACGCTGCTCGGCTTCTTCGACGGCGCGTTCCATGCGGGCGGCGGTCTCGGAAAGCGAGCGATCGACGCGCGTTTCGATGCCTTCAACACGCTCACCGATGTCGGTGAAGCCCGATTCGATCCGGCCCTTGATGGCGGCGGTTTCGTTCTGGGTCAGCTCGCCTTCTTCATAGACATGCGCGGCCAGCTTGCCGAGCGCACCTTCGAGAACCTTGAACGCTTCGACGGTGTGGTGCGAGCTGTCATCGCTTTCGAGACGGCGGACCTTGGTCTGCAGGGTTTCATGCGTCTCGCGCAGTTCCGCGATCAGGCCTTCGACGTGGCCGGCGATGGAGGCGGTGGTCTTCTCGGTGTTCTGGAGACGGGCGACGAGATTGTGGACGGCGTCATCGATGCCGTTGATCGCGAGGGTCGAGCGCGCTTCAGTTGCTTCGATCCGGCGGGTCAGGCGGTCGAGGGTTGCGGCTGATTCGTGCGAGTCGGCGATCGGCGGCGGCGCTGCCGCTCCGGTCCGCCGGGAGTAGGAGAAGGACGTCTCGTTCGGCTGGGGCTCGTCCACCAGAGTGAGCAGCCGATTGAGGTACTCGCCGAGCGTGATGCCTTCAGCCATTGCCGCTTCACGGGCGGCATCGCGCGCCCGCTGGTCCGTGTTGAACTTGGTCCAAGGTCCGGTCTGGCTCATTGGCCGCTCCTCACGCCCGTGCCGCCCTCTTTTGGTTAAGGAGAACGGCGGATTTCTTTACGCCCGAGCAAAAATGCCCCGATGTCTGTTAAGGCCGGGTTAAAGGTAAGTTTTTGCGAAGGTTTCGCGCAGCGCGTGTCCGCTGCGCGCGCTTTCCCTTTGCGTAAGCGGAAATTTACGTTGACGTCCGCGGAAGGCGCATATTAGAACACGTTATATAAAAAGACTGCAGACACGAACGGAGGAGCCACGTCATGCAACATCGTACAATCACGTCCATTTCTGCCGCTGATTCCCGCACTTACACGATTTCCGAGCTTGCCCGGGAATTCGGGGTGACCCCGCGCGCTTTGCGCTTTTACGAAGACAAGGACATGCTGCATCCTGCCCGCGACGGCATGATGCGTCTTTATTCCAATCGGGACCGCGCCCGGCTGACCATCATCGTGCGGCTAAAGCGCCTCGGCCTGCCGCTGGCCGATATCCGCGAAATCCTGGACCTCTATGCCCTGAATGACGGCAAACGGGCCCAGACCAAGATGATGCTGGAAAAATTCCGCAAGCAGGCGCGCGAGCTGGAAGTCCAGCGCGGCGACATCGAAACCGCGCTGACCGAGCTTTATAAAGGCATAGAATGGCTGGAAGACCTGGTCACCAACAATGGCCAGTCCGAGGAAACCAAGCGCCAGGCGCACGCCTATGAGCAGGTCGCCCGCAAGCAGCTCGACGAGGTCTGAGCCCGAACTACCAAGCAATTTTTCGGTAACGAAGCGTGTTGGAATGACTTTTCCAACACGCTTTGCCATTTAGGGCGCAAGACTTTCCGATTTGCAGGAGCCTACCCCATGCCCCGTTATGATGCCCCGGTTCGCGATATGCAGTTCGTGCTTCACGAGCTGCTTCAACTGCAGACCTATTCGAACCTGCCCGGCTTTGCCGATGCGACGCCCGATGTGATCGACCAGATTCTCGAAGAGGGCGCGAAGTTTGCCAAGAACGTGCTGTTCCCGCTGAATGCCGTGGGCGACCGTCAGGGCTGCAGGCGCAATGCGGACGCGAGCGTGAAGACGCCGGACGGGTTCCCGGACGCCTACCAGCAGCTGGTCGCGAATGGCTGGCCGCTGCTGTCAGCGCACCCCGAAATGGGCGGGCAAGGCCTGCCGCATGCTGTGAACATCGCCTGGACCGAGATGGTCTCATCCTCGAACATGGCGTTCGGCATGTATCCTGGCCTGACGCACGGCGCCTACCAGGCGCTGATGGCGGGCGGATCGGACGCGCTGAAGGCCAAGTACGGCCCGAAGATGGCGTCGGCCGAATGGGCCGGCACGATGAACCTGACCGAGCCGCATTGCGGCACGGACCTTGGCTTGATGAAGACCAAGGCCGTTCCGCAAGGCGATGGCACCTACAAGATCACCGGCCAGAAGATCTGGATTTCCGGCGGCGAGCAGGACCTGACCGAGAACATCATTCACCTTGTGCTCGCCCGCATCGAGGGCGCCCCCGACGGCATCAAGGGCGTGTCACTGTTCGTAGTGCCGAAGTTCCTCGTGAACGATGACGGCACGCTCGGCGCGCGCAACACCGCGAGCTGCGGGGGCCTCGAAGAGAAGATGGGCATCCACGGCAACGCGACCTGTGTGATGAACTATGACGGCGCGACCGGCTGGCTGGTCGGCGAGGAGCACAAGGGCATGCGCACGATGTTCGTGATGATGAACGAGGCGCGGGTCGGCGTGGGGCTGCAAGGCCTGTCGCAGGCCGAGGTCGCCTACCAGAACGCGCTCGATTTTGCGCGGGACCGGGTGCAGGGCCGTTCGCTGACGGGCACGCAGGCGCCGGACAAGCCTGCCGATCCGATCCTCGTCCACCCGGACGTGCGCCGGATGCTGCTGGAGCAGAAGGCCTTCATCGAGGGCGCGCGCGCCTTCACTTACTGGGCCGCGTTCCAGGGCGACCTTGAGCACAAGTCACCGGATGAGAAAGTGCGTGAGAAGGCGGGCGACTACATGGCGCTGCTGACGCCCGTGGTGAAAGCCTATCTGACCCACAAGGGATATGAGAGCGCGAACCTTGGCCTGCAGGTGCATGGCGGTTCGGGCTTCACGCGCGAGTGGGGCCTTGAGCAGGTCGTTCGCGACTGCCGCATCACGCTTATCTACGAAGGCACGAACGGCGTGCAGGCGCTGGACCTTGTCGGCCGCAAGCTCGGCGCGAATGGCGGGCGGGCGGTGTTCAGCTTCTTCGCTGAGATCGATGAGTTCATCTCGGTGGCGGAGACGACGCCGGGAATGGAGGCGTACCTTGAGGGCCTGAAGACTGCGCGCGCGCAGCTGCAGGATGGAACGATGTGGCTGATGCAGAACGGCATGGGCGACTTCAACAATGCCGGCGCCTCGAGCCATGATTACCTGCACCTGATGGGCCTGACAGCCCTCGCGTACATGTGGGCACGGATGGCGAAGCTCTCGATCGAGAAGGCTTACACGAAGGATCCGTTCTACGAGGCGAAGCTCGCAACGGGCCGGTACTTCGTCGCGCGGATGCTGCCCGACGCAGCGGCGCACCTTGCGAAGGTCAAGACCGGCGCCGGCGCGATGATGGCGGTCACGGAGGCGCAGTTCTGACAGTGTGCTGACGCTGCGGCACGACTGGAGAAACGGCGCGCCCGGGATTACATGCTGACGTGAACGTAAGCGGCAAGCTAACGCCGCGCCTGCTGGAGGAAAGCCTATGCACGAGAGCCCGCTGAATGTCCCGAAATCTGCCTGGCGGCAGAATGAGGAACTGGACATTTTTGCCGATGCGGTCGGCCAGTTCTTCGAGAAGGAGTGCGTGCCGCACGTCCAGTCTTGGCGCAAGGCGGGGGTCGTGCCGCGGGACATCTGGAAAAAGGCGGGCGAGATGGGCCTGCTCGGCGCGTCGGTTCCGGAAGAGTATGGCGGCGCGGGAGGGGATTTCCGTCATGAAGCCATCATTATCGAACAGCAGCAGTGGAAGGGCGTGGACGGCTTCGGCATCACCCTGCACAATGCCATCATCGCGCCCTACATCACCGCGTATGGCACCGAAGAGCAGAAGCGCCGCTGGCTGCCGAAGATCTGCTCGGGCGAGCTTGTCACTGCGATTGCGATGACCGAGCCCGGCGCGGGCTCTGACCTGCAGAACATCAAGACGACCGCGAAGAAGGATGGCAACGGCTATGTCATCAACGGGTCGAAGACGTTCATCTCGAACGGCCAGACGGCGAACCTGATCCTCGTCTGCGCGAAGACCGACCCGACCAAGGGCGCCAAGGGCATCTCGATCGTCTGCGTCGAGACGGATGAAGTGGAAGGCGAAGGCGGCTTTCGGCGCGGGCGCAACCTCGACAAAGTGGGCCAGCATGCGGCCGATACGTCGGAGCTGTTCTTTGATGACGTGAAAGTGCCAGCCTCGGCCTTGCTTGGCGAAGAGGCCGGACAAGGCTTCATCCAGCTGATGCAGAAACTGCCGCAGGAGCGCCATATCATCGGCCTTCAGGGCATCGGCATGATTGAGCGGGCGATCAAGGAGACGGTCGCCTACGTGAAGAGCCGCAAGGCGTTTGGCGGCACGATCTGGGACTTCCAGAACACGCAGTTCAAGCTGGCGGAAGCGAAGACCGAAGCGACGGTGGCCAAGGTGTTTATGGATCACTGCACCGAGCTTCTGCTGCAGGACAAGCTCGATGCCGCCACGGCGTCGATGTCGAAATACTGGGTCTCGGATCTGCAGTGCAAGATCATCGATGAGTGCCTGCAGCTGCATGGCGGCTTCGGCTACATGGACGAGTATCCGATTGCGCAGATGTACGCCGATGCCCGCGTCCAGCGCATCTATGGCGGCGCCAACGAAGTGATGAAGATGCTGATCGCGAGGACGCTGTAGGCTGTCATGCCCGACCGGCATCTCCTCCGTGATGTGTTCCCGGTGCCGGCGCGCAGCTCGGTGTCTCTTGGATTTGAGTTGCTTGAACTCGACGCCAAGGCGATGACGACACGGGTTCGGTTCGACGGACGAGCAGACTTTACGAACCCGGCAGGCTATATTCAGGGCGGATACCTGGTGGCGATGATGGACGATGCGATTGGCATGCTCGCGACGGTGAAAGCCGGGACCGCGAAGTTTCCCTCAACCGTGGACTTGCACACGCATTTCCTGCGGCCTGTTCGCGTGGGAGCGGTCGTGGTGGCCGCGCGACTGCGCAATATCGGCCGCGCGATGATCTTCGCAGAAGCCGACCTTTTCGACGCGCGCGGCAAGGAAGCCGCCCGCGCCACTGCCTCCGTGACCCTCAACCCGGTGAAAGCACCGGTGACCCCATCCTGATCCCCCGAAAGGAGCTTTAACATGCCCGAAGCCTATATCTACGACGCCGTTCGGACGCCCCGCGGCAAAGGCAAGTCCAGCGGCGCGCTGCACGAAATCACCGCCTTGAGCCTCGGCACGCAGGTGCTGCAGGCGATCCGTGACCGGAACAATCTCGACACCTCGAAGGTGGACGATGTGGTGTTCGGCTGCGTGTCGCCGGTCGGCGAACAGGGCGGCGACATTGCCCGCATCGCGGTGCTGAATGCGGACTATGCCGAGACGACCGCCGGTGTGCAGGTGGACCGGTTCTGTGCGTCCGGCCTTGAGGCCTGCAACATGGCCGCCTCGAAAGTGATGACCGGCGAGGCCGATATGGCGATCGGCGGCGGGGTCGAGAGCATGAGCCGCGTGCCGATGGGCGCCGCCGGCGGCGCCTGGTCCACCGATCCACAGGTTGCGTTCAAATCCTATTTCACCCCGCAAGGCATCGGCGCCGATACGATTGCCACGAAGTACGGGTTCAGCCGCGATGACGTGGACGCCTTTGCCGTCGAGAGCCAGCGCCGCGCGGCGCAGGCCTGGAAGGAAGGCCGCTTCAAGAAATCGGTCGTGCCGGTGCGCGACCAGATGGGCGGCGTGCGCCTTGCGCATGACGAGTTCATGCGCCCTGACACGACCATGCAGACGCTGGCGGCGCTGGAGCCGTCCTTCGCCGGTATGGGCGGCATGGGCTTCGATGAAGTGATCAAGCAGCGCTATCCGGAACTCGAGAAGATCAACCACGTGCACCACGCCGGCAACTCGTCGGGCATCGTGGACGGCGCTTCGGCCGTACTGTTTGGCTCGAAGGAAATGGGTGAGGTGATGGGCCTGAAGCCGCGTGCGCGTGTGCGGGCCATGGCCTCGATCGGTTCGGAGCCGGGCATCATGCTGACCGGGCCGACCTATGTGACCCAGAAGGTGCTGAAGAAAGCCGGCATGACCCCGAAGGACATCGACATCTTTGAGCTGAACGAGGCGTTCGCGTCGGTCGTGATGCTAATGATGAAGCTGCTCGATATTCCGCACGAGAAGATGAACGTGAACGGCGGCGCCATCGCGATGGGCCACCCGCTCGGCGCAACCGGCGGCATGATCCTCGGCACGGTGCTCGACGAACTCGAGCGCAGCGGCAAGGAAACCGGCCTCATCACGCTTTGCGTGGGCGCCGGCATGGGCACGGCGACGATCATCGAGCGCGTCTAGGCGCGCCATGTCCCGGCCCGACAAATACAGTGTACTCTCCGCAGGCTCGATCCTCGGGACGCTTGATCGTCTCGAGGCCCGGGTCCGCGAGCGCTTTCCGGGCCGGGGGCTGACGCACGTCTGCGCCGAACTCGGACGGATTGCGCGGGTGCATGTTGGCCGGATCGATGACGTGACCCGGCCGCACCTTTTGCTTCGGGGGATGGTTGCGCTGGTTCTGCTGGCCGGGCTTACCGCTGCGGGGTTCGGCGTCGACCAGAAGATCCGCCAGCTGATGGTCGATCCGGACGAGGTGATGAGCTTCGGCGGCATTGAGGCGATTGCCAATATCCTGATCCTTATGGGCGCCAGTGTCTGGTTCCTGCTCAATCTGGAGGCCCGGATCAAGCGGGCGCAGGCGCTGGCAAGCCTGCATGAACTGCGTTCCATCGCGCATGTCATCGACATGCACCAGCTGACCAAGGACCCGGCGAGCCTGCTGGGTGCCGGGCCTACTGCCTCCTCGCCGGAGCGGGACCTCTCGCCATCTGACCTGATGCGCTACCTCGATTACTGCACAGAAATGCTGTCGCTGACGGGCAAGCTCGCTGCACTCTATATGCAGAGCGTGCGCGATGAAGTCGTCATTCACACGGTCAACGAAATCGAAGGCTTGACCACGAACCTCTCCAGCAAGATGTGGCAGAAGATCATGATCATCCGTACCGAGATCGATCCTGCCGTGTCCTCCATTCTGCCTGGCGCCCGCGCGGCGCAGGCATAACCCATTCGACAATATCCAGGGAGATACTTCCATGAACCTCGAAACTTTCAAGTTTGACATTGACGCCGATGGCATCGCACACGCCATCTTCGACGTGCCGGGCCGCAGCATGAACACGCTGACGGGCAAGGCTGTGGCGGACATCATCGCGATCACCAAGGAAGTGGCGACGAACGACGCCATCAAGGGTCTCGTGATCTCGTCCGGCAAGGCGAGCGGCTTCTGCGCGGGCGCTGACCTGGGCGAGATGGGCAGCCGGGCAGGCGCGTCCAGCGAGACGAAGAAGTCCGTGGACGAACTGAAGAAGGAGCAGTTCGATGCAGGTTTCTCGCTGAATGGCACGCTACGCAAGCTTGAGACCTGCGGCAAGCCGGTTGCGGTGGCGCTGAACGGCCTTGCGCTCGGAGGCGGCCTCGAAGTGGCGCTGGCGGGTCACTACCGCGTCGCGGCGAATGACAATCCGAAGCTGCAGTTCGGCCTGCCGGAAGCCAAGATCGGCCTCCTTCCCGGCGCTGGCGGTACACAGCGCCTGCCGCGCCTCGTGGGCGTGCAGGCAGCGCTGCCGCTGATCCTGCAAGGCGAGAGCTTCACCGCCGAGCAGGCGAAAGCGATGGGCGTGGTGAACGAGCTTGCGCCATCCTCGGAAACTGTGGCGCGGGCGAAGGCCTGGGTGAAGGCGAACCCGAAGGCGAAAGCGCCGTGGGACGAGAAGGGCTACAAGGTGCCGGGCGGCGTGCCGCACAAGTCACCGGGCGCAGGCCAGGTTGCGACGATGGCGAACATGATGCTCGCCTCGAAAACCTATGGGAACTATCCGGCGCAGAAGAACATCCTCTCCTGCATCTATGAAGGCATCCAGGTGCCGATTGATGCCGGCCTGCGGATCGAGACACGCTACTTCATCAACACGCAGCAGCGCCCGGAAGCCAAGGCGATGATCCGCTCACTGTTCCTGTCGATGCAGGAGCTGGGCAAGGGCGCAAACCGTCCGGACGGCCACCCGAAGACAGAGTTCAAGAAGATCGCTGTCATCGGCGCGGGCCTGATGGGCGCGGGCATTGCCTATGTGCAGGCGAAGGCCGGCATTCCGACCGTGCTGGTCGATGTGACGAAGGAAGCGGCCGAGAAGGGCAAGCAGTATTCCGTGCGTCTCGTCGAGAAGGATGTCTCGCGCGGCAAGCTGTCCAAAGAGAAGGGCGACGCCCTGCTCGCGCTGATCACGGCGACCGACAACTATGACGACTTCAAGGGCGCCGACCTCGTCGTTGAGGCGGTATTCGAGAATGAAGAGCTGAAGGCGAAGATCACCAAGCAGGCCGAGGCCGTGCTGGGCGACGACGCCGTGTTCGGCTCCAACACTTCGACGCTGCCGATCACCGGTCTTGCAAAAGCGTCGAAGCGGCCCGCGAACTTCATCGGCATCCACTTCTTCTCGCCAGTCGAGCGGATGGGTCTTGTTGAGATCATCAAGGGCAAGGAGACGAGCGAGGCGACGCTGGCGAAATCGATCGACTACGTGCTGGCGATCCGCAAGACGCCGATTGTGGTGAATGACAGCCGCGGCTTCTACACCTCGCGCTGCTTCGGCACATATACCCGCGAAGGCATGGACATGCTGGCCGAAGGCATCAAGCCGGCGATCATCGAGAACGTCGGCCGTCAGGCAGGTATGCCGATGGGCGCTCTGGAAGTGTCCGACTCAGTCGGTCTCGACACCGCGCTGAAAGTGACGCGCGCCATGGCGGAAGCGACCGGAATTGATCTGCAATCGGATGACCGGACGCAGTTCCTCGCCTGGCTGGTCGAGGATCAGGGCCGCGTCGGCCGCAAGGCCGGCAAGGGCTTCTATGACTATGACGACAAGGGCAAACCTTCCCGCCTCTGGCCGGATATCAACAAGCAGCTGACTGTGAAAGTGGATGAGTGCCCGCCTGAGCTGAAGAAGGAACTGACGAACCGGTTCCTGGTGCGTCAGGCGATTGAAGTCGCCCGCTGCTTCGAGGAAGGAGTGATCACCGATGCGCGGGACGCTGATATCGGCTCGATCCTCGCCTGGGGCTTTGCGCCGTTCACCGGCGGATGCTGCTCCTATGTGGACCTGATCTGGGGCATCAAGGAATTCGTGGCCGAGGCGGACCGTCTCGCGGACAAGTATGGCGACCGGTTCCGCCCGAACGCCCTGCTGCGCGACATGGCGGCGAAAGGCGAAGGCTTCTACGACCGTTTCCCGCCCGCCGGCACGAAAGCGAAAGTGGCGGCATAAGTCCGCGCAAGGATCAATGGCGAAGGCCGGGGCAGCGATGCTCCGGCCTTTTTCTTTCGGGGGGACTTGCCCGGGCATGGCGGAATGATCAGGTCTCCAGGTCAAACACAGCTGAAGGGATGGGGCGTTTCGCGTGAAGCCGAAGACATACACGGGTGGGTGCCTTTGCGGGCGGATTCGGTTTGAAGCCGTAGGCGTCCCTAAGAAGCCGCACACGTGTTCCTGCAAGATGTGCCGGCGCCATTCCGGCGCGCTGACAACGGCCTGGGCGGAGTTCGCGCGCGATGAAGTTTCGTGGACCGGGCCGGGCGGTGCGCCGGCGACTTTCCGGTCATCGGATTTCTCCAGCCGGTCTTTCTGTCCGGCCTGCGGCAGCACGCTGGGCGCGATTGATGACGCGCCGGTGATTGCGCTCGTGCTTGGCAGTTTTGACAAGCCGAATGCCAAGGAGCTGATGCCGCTCTACCATTCCTATCGAGGCGGGCGGCCCAAATGGTGGCATGTGTCCGCCGGATCGGACGACTGACCTGCGCAATGAAAAGGCCGGAGCCTTGCGGCCCCGGCCTTTTGTTTGTGTACGGATGATCCAGCTTACTTCTTGCCGCGGTTCCACCAGCCGGTTTTTTTGGGGCCTTCCGGCTCAGCCGGCGCTGGCGGAGGCGCGGCGACTTCCGGAGCAGAAACTGGCGGTGGGGCAACGGCTTCGGCCATAACCGGGGCGGGGTGCTCCGGCTCGGGCTCTGGCGCACGCATCGGCTCGGGCGTCGGTGCTTCGTTCACCGTTTCCGATACCGGTGTCTCCACATCGGCGGCAACGGCCTTCGCGCGGCTTCTGCGCGGGGCGCGGGCCTTGCGGGCGGGAGCGTCGTCGACTTGGGCTTCCGGTTCGACGTCTGAGACCACTTCGATTTCGGCGGGTGCAGATGCCGGCTCAAATCCGCCGTCACCGACGACGTCTTCGTCCGACAGCATGGCTTCCGGGCTGGCCGAGAGGCCGTCCAAGTAGGCGCCGCCATCGGCAATGGCCTCGAGTGCGCCTTCGGGACGCGGCTCGCCTGAACGGCGGCGGCGGCGTCCACCCCGGCGTCCGCGGCGGCGGCGCTTGCGCGGGCCTTCCTCGCCTTCGGCGCGAGGGGCAACGCCCGACTCTTCGCCGTCATCGTCCTCGTCGTCTTCACCGTCGTCATCGGAAATGGCGGCACCGTCCGGCGATGCCGGCGCGCCGGCATCGACCACTTCGAGACCGGTCTCGCGGGCTTCGCCGCGATTTCGGCCACCGCGGCGACGGCGGCGGCGCTTGCGTCCGCCATTGCCACCTTCCGAGCCTTCCGGCTTTTCGGCGCGGGGTGCGTCGTCGTCCTCCTCGCCTGCCGCATCGTCCGCATCGGCGATGTCTTCGATTTCCCCCGCGTCGTCATCATCCTCGTCGCGGGTCGAAGCGGGGGTCGGCTTCATCAGCGAGCGCGGGGTCGGGCGCTTCTTCGGCTTGGCGTTCGGATCGCGCTCGGCGTCGAGTTGGAAGTCGCCCGGCAGCATGTCCTCGGACGAATGGATCGAGATGGCAAAACCTGCGACGCGCTCGATCTCAATCAGCGCTTCGCGCTTGTTGTTGAGGATGTAGAGCGCAACATCCGTCGGCGCCTTCACCGAGATGCCCTTTAGGGCGCCGATGGCGGCGCGGGCCTCGATGGCGCGGATCAGTTGCAGGGCGGCAGACGGGATCGAGCGGCGGCGGCCGGTGCCGTTGCACGCTTCGCACGGATCGGAGGTCGCCTGCAGGACGCCCTGGCGGCGGCGCTGGCGGGAGATTTCCATCAGGCCGAACTGCGAGATGCGGCCATGCTGGACGCGCGCGCGGTCGACCTTCAGACATTCCTTCAGGCGTTTCTCGACGGCGCGGTTGTTCTTGTTCTCCTCCATGTCGATGAAGTCGATCACGATGAGGCCGGCAAGGTCGCGCAGGCGCATCTGGCGGCAGGCCTCTTCGGCGGCCTCCAGGTTGGTGCGCACGGCGGTCTGCTCGATATTGCGCTCGCGGGTCGATTTGCCGGAGTTCACGTCGATGGCGACGAGGGCTTCGGTCTGGTTGATCACGAGGTAGCCGCCGGACTTCAGCTGTACGGTCGGCGAGTAAATCGAATCAAGCTGGCTCTCCACCGCTTCGGCGACATAGAGCGGGTCTTCTTCACGCCATTCCTGAACCTTGCGGGACTGGCTCGGCATGATGATCTTGGCGAGGTCTTTCGCCTCGCGGTAAGCCTCCTCACCCTGAACCCAGACTTCCTCGATCTCCTTGTCAAACATGTCGCGCATGGCGCGGTGCACAAGGCCGCCTTCAGCATTGATGAGGGCGGGCGCGTCGGAGGTCAGCGTCTTTTCGACGATCTGTTCCCAGAGTTTCGAGAGGTAGTCATAGTCGCGCTTGATCTCGATCTTGGTGCGCTTGGCCCCGGCGGTGCGGACGATGAGGCCCTGACCTTCCGGGATGTCGAGTTCGCTGACGATGGATTTCAGTCGCTTGCGGTCGGCCGAGTTGACGATCTTGCGGGAGATGCCGCCGCCGCGCGGGGTGTTGGGCATCAGGACCGAGTAGCGGCCGGCAAGCGAGAGATAGGTTGTCAGGGCGGCGCCCTTGTTGCCTCGCTCCTCTTTCACGACCTGGACCAGCATGACTTGCCGGCGGCGGATCACTTCCTGGATCTTGTAGCGCTTGGAGATCGGCGTGCGGGTGGAGGCGGGGCGGGCGGCGCGTTCGCTGCGGGCACGCTGGCGCGGCGCACGGGGCTTGGGCGCGTCATCGCCGGACTCCTCGTCCTCGTCGTCCGAGGCGCCTTCGGCATCGGCGTCGGACTCTTCAGCGTGATCGTGATCTTCGTCGTTATCATGGCCGGAATCGTCGTGGTTGTCCGCCGCGCCTTCGGCGTTCATGCCGTGCGGGATGTAAGGGCCGTCATCATCGTCATCGTCTTCGATGGCGGCTGCGGCTTCTTCGGCAGCTTCGCGCAGCAGCGCTTCACGGTCCTCTGCGGGCAGCTGGTAGTAATCCGGGTGGATCTCGCTGAAGGCGAGGAAGCCGTGGCGGTTGCCGCCATATTCAACAAAGGCGGCCTGGAGCGAAGGCTCCACCCGGGTGACTTTGGCGAGGTAGATGTTGCCGCGAAGTTGTTCGTTGCCGGTGGCTTCGAAGTCGAAATCGTCAACCTGGCCGTTGTTGACGATCGCCACCCGCGTTTCTTCGGGATGGGCGGCGTCGATCAGCATCAATCTGCTCATGTAACAGAACCTTTCGGTCCGGCGCGGCGGGCCAGGGCGCACTGCGCCTCTGATGGCCCCGAAGGCCGGAAATGAGTTGTGGGGGATGTGCCACGCCAGAAGGCTTCGCGAACCGCGTGGGCGATCCGGCGAAACCTGTAGTGGCAGCAGCACAGTTGCGCATTGTTCCTTGCTTTCCGGAGCGCGCGGCCCGCTTGCCTTTCCGGGGAAGCCGGGTTGCTTGCGCGCTATTGGGAAACCTATGGGCCAGCCCTTCCGGACGGCCACTCTCCTATACTGCCCAATTTCGTATCGAAATGGAAGGGCCTAATTCGGAACCGGAACGCACTGGCTGCTAACCCGCAATCAAGCGGGAGTTAATCTTCGCAGGTCTATGACACCCGCGCGGGAGTCGCCCCGCGCAAACACAGGCCCGCAAACCGTTTCGATGCCGAGATTTTGGCTCATCCTTTTGATTCTATTTGGATTTGGCTGGCAGCTGTCCGCCGGAGCGGATGTTACGCAGGTGCGAATCGTCGGGGATGGCGCGCCCACCCGGATAACGATCTGGACGGACGTGGCGGAGACGGCCGACGCCCTGCTGACGGAGGCACCGGGGGAACGCAAGGTTGTGCTGCTCCTCACGCAGAACGGGTATTCTGCCGCCGGTGAGGGCACGGGCGGCGTCGAAGCCTGGTCGATGGAAGCCGGGCGGCTCGAGTTCCAGCTCGATCGGCCGATGGCGATCACGCGGATGTTGCGCCTGCCGCCGACGGGCAAGGAGCAGGCCTACCGGGTGATCCTGGATCTCGACACGATCTCTGGGGCCCGGTTCACGATTTCGGCGCGGCGCGACACCAAGAAGCTGGCGAAACTGGAGACCGAGTTTGCCAAGGCGCGCACCGATGCGGTGCAGCAGCTGGCCGGAGGCCGGGACGCAGGGCGCAAGGCCGGGCGCGGCGGGCGGAAAGGCAAGCATGTGGTCGTGATCGACCCCGGCCATGGCGGGAAAGACCCCGGCGCGCTGGCTTTGACAGGCGGCAAGGAGAAGGACATCACGCTGAAAGCGGCCTTGTCGCTCAAGGCGCAGCTGGAGCGCACGGGCCGCTATACCGTGAAGCTGACCCGGGAGACCGACGGCTATATCGCGCTGGAGGACCGGGTGACGATCGCGCGGGAGTGGGGCGCGGAGCTGTTCATTTCCCTGCATGCGGACGCGGCGGCGTCTAAGACGGTATCGGGCGCTTCGGTCTACACGATCTCGGCGCGGGGCGAGACGCGCATCGACCGGGAAGCCGACAAGAATGACTGGAAGATCGCCATCGAGGACGGCTCGACTGAAGAGGTCAGCGGGATTCTCGAAGACCTTGTAAAGCGGGAAACGAAGACGCGCTCGGCGGAGTTTGCGGAGCTGTTGCTGCCAGAACTCGAGAAGGCTGGTCCTGTCCTGAGGGGTACGCATCGGAATGCGGGTTTCTATGTGCTGCTCGCGCCGGATGTGCCGGCGGTGCTGCTGGAGCTCGGCTTCCTGACGAATGCGGACGATGCCAAGCGCCTCGCGTCGGACAAGGGTCGGCAGGCCTCGGTCAATGCCATTGCCGCGGCGATCGAGGCCTATTTCGACCAACAGGACCTGCGTCTCGTGTCGAACTGACCCGGCCGGAAGGCGCAGCCGGCCCCTTGCCGCCTGCAACGTATGCTGCGACTTTCCGCCGATGAAAAAACTGTCTGTACTTCTGGCGATTGCGCCTTTGTTGATGGCATCGGCCTGCGCCAGTCGGCCGTTCCGGCCGACAGCCTATCCGACCGTTGCGGAGCCGGATACCGCGCGGGCCTACGGCGACTTCATGGTGGCGCGCGTTGCGGCCCTGACGAATGATCCGGAGACGGCCTCGCGCTACTACGCAGCGTCCATCGGCACGGCGCCGGAGGATATGGATGTGGCGGAGCGGGCGGTGTACTCGGCGCTGATGGCTGGGGACTTCGGCCTGGCGGCAGGCGTTGCGCGCCGGGCCGATGCGGGCGCAACCGAGGCCGGCCTTGTGCCGCTGACGCTTGCGGCCGACGCACTGGTGCATGGCCAGGCGCAGGGCGCCATCGACATCCTGAAGGCGCAGCAGCTGACCTTCTTCCACCAGATGATCGCGCTGAACCTGGAAGCCTGGAGCCAGCTGGAGCGCGGGAACCTTGCCGAAGCTGTGGCGCTGGCTGGCTCGAACCGTACCGGCGACCGGCGGCTCGACAATGCCACAAACCATATCGTCGGCCTGCTGCAGGTCGCTGCGGAAGATGACGCGGCTGCGGCAGAGACATTTGCCGCGCTCTGGGCCGCCGGCGCGCGACTGGCCGTTGGCGCAGAAGCCTATGCCGAGTTGCTGGCGGCGCGGGGCGACCGGGACGAGGCGCTGGACATATTGACTACGTTTCGCACCGAGGTCAGTTATAACGCGTCCCTTGAAGCGCTCCGTCTACGGATTGAACGCGGAGATAAGATCGAGCCAAAGCGACTGACCCTGCGCGAGGGCGCCGCCCTCTCGTTCCAGTTGCCCGCTGCGGTTCTGCTACAGAACACATCGAATTCTCTTGCGACGCCCTATCTGGTGATTGCGCTTGCGCTGGACGCCGATTTGCATCAGGCGCGGGTCTTGTGGGTTCAGGCGCTCCTTCTGGGCGAGCGGCCGCAAGAGGCGATCCGTGTACTGCGAGAGATTCCGGACGCGTCCCCGTTCTATGCGGCGGCGCGTGGGCAACTGGCGAACCTTCTGCATATCGAAGGGCGCGATGAGGATGCGCTGCGCGTGGCCGCAGAAGCGCTTGCCGCGCGCCCGGACCGAGGGCTGAAGCTGCAGATTGCCGGTCTTTACCGCGCACTGAAACGCGAAGCGGACGCGGAAGCCATCCTGTCGGAAGTAGTGGTAGCCGATGCGGCGGTTGGGCAGGACGACTGGCGCGTGCATTTCCTGCGCGGCGCGGCCCGGGAGCGGCAGGTGAAATGGGAAGGTGCCGAAGCCGACCTCAAGCGTGCACTGGAACTGGACCCCGACAATGCCACGGTGCTCAATTATCTCGGCTACTCCTGGATTGACCGGGGTATCAATCTCAAGGAGGGCCTGGCTCTGATCCAGCAGGCCGTCGCCCTCGAGCCGGGGTCGGGACAGATCGTCGACAGCCTTGGCTGGGCGCATTACCGGCTGGGTGAATACGAGCAGGCGGTGGAGTTTCTTGAGCGGGCCGTGACCTTGCTGCCGGCCGACGCGGTGCTCAACGATCATTTGGGCGATGCCTACTGGAAGGCAGGCCGGCGCAACGAAGCAGGATTCCAGTGGAAGCGGGCATTGAAGCTTGATCCGCCTGCGGAAGACCAGGCGCGGATCCAACAGAAGCTGCTTGGTGGCTTCGACCGTGAGCCGGCGCCCGGCGCGGCCGTGGCTCGCTGATTGGTTACGGCGCAATGACCCGATTGACGGCAACCGCCGCAGCCAAGGTGAACCTGTTCCTGCATGTTGGGCCAGTAAAGGCCAATGGGCGGCATGATCTCGACTCGTTGGTTGTCTTCTCCGGTCCCGAGGTCGGTGACGGCGTGACCGCTGAACTTGCGGATGGGCTGAGCCTTGAAGTCACAGGACCGTATGCATCGGCGTCGGGCGAGACGGGTGACAACCTGATGCTGAAGGCGGCGCGGGCGTTGCAGGCCGCGACCAGCAGCCAGATGGGCGCGCGGCTTACGCTGGACAAGCGGCTGCCGGTGGCGGCGGGTATCGGTGGGGGCTCGTCGGATGCGGCAGCGGTGCTCCGTCTGCTGACGCTCTTGTGGGCAATTGATCCGGCGCATGCGGCGGCGGCGGCGCCGGGTCTCGGCGGTGATGTGCCGGTGGCGCTGGAAGGCCTGCCGGCGCTGATGCGCGGCGAGGGCGAGCAGGTTGTGCCAGTGAGCGTCAAACCCCTGCCGGCCGTGCTGGTCAATCCCGGCGCGCTTTGCCCGACCGGTCCGGTTTTCCGGGCCTATGACGCGTCAGGTGGCGGCGGGGATTTCGCACTCATTGGCGACATGCCGCAGCTTCCGGATGCGGCGGGGCTAAGTCGCTGGCTAACCTTGCAGCGCAATGATCTTGAAGCGCCGGCAATCGCGCTGGTGCCCGCCATTGGCGCGGCGCTGTCTGCATTGCGCGCGCAGCCAGGCGTGCAATTGGCCCGCATGAGCGGCTCGGGCGCCACCTGCTTTGCGCTGTGTGAGAGTGCCGGGTCCGCGCGTGCGTTAGCGGCGGCCTTGAAGGCGCAGCATCCGGATTGGTGGGTCGAAGCTTGCTCTCTGGGAGCTGCGCCATGGCCGTGATTGCGCTCGCAGTCTTGCCCTTTGCCGTCAGCCTGCTCGTCTGTGCGCTGATGATCCGGCTTGGGCCCAAGGATGCGCCGGACGGCGGGCGCAAGACGCAGGCCGCACCGGTGCCCAGCTCCGGCGGCGTCGGCGTCATGGCGGGGGTCGCCGCAGCCGCCGCGGCGGGCTCCTTCATCGGGATGCCGTTTCCGGAATGGCTTGGCACACCGCCTCTGGCCGGCCTCGCGGCTTTTGCCGTGTTTGCTGGGCTGCTGGGCTGGGCTGATGATGTAAGGGCGCTTCCGGCGGGCCTCAAACTTGTGTTGCTGCTCGGCGCAGCGGCTGCGGCCGTGATGATTGGCCCGCAGGTCACGACGCTTTGGATCGCGGGATCGGGGTATTCCATTCCGCTCGTTTTGGGCCTCGTGGGAGCGGCGGCGTTCATCTTCGTGATGGCAAATGCCGTGAACTTCATGGACGGCGCGAACGGGATCGCGATGGGCACCGCGATGATCATCCTGCTTATGCTCGCCGTGATCCTGGCGCCGGACGCGGTTTATTCCGCAGGCGTGCGATTGCCGGGCATGCTCATGGCGCTCCTGATTGCTGCTGCTGCGGCGCTGGCGGGATTTCTTGTCTGGAACCTGCAAGGCAAGCTGTTTGCCGGGGATGCGGGGTCATTATCCGCAGGCGGATTGATTGGTGGTGCGTCTGCGCTCTTCGCCGTCAACGGTCCGGTGCTGGTGCCGCTGACGCTGTGCCTGCCGGTCTTGGTTGACGTGCTCATGACGCTCGCCTGGCGCGCGCGTAATGGCCGGCCGCTGATGCAGGCGCACCGCGACCATGCCTATCAGTTGCTGCTGCGCGCGGGCTGGCGGCACGGGCAGGTGGCACGGCTCTGGTGGGGCATGACGGCGTTCTGCGGGCTGGCGGTTCTGGCCGGGCCCTTTGCGGCGGCGACGGGCATTTTCGGCAAGCCCAGCATGCCGCTGGACGTGATCGTCTTCAGCGTGCTGCTGGTGCTCGGCGCGGGGCTATGGATGCGCCAGCGCATGACGATTGGCCGGCGGCTTGAAGCCTCAGTTCAGTAAGCGCGGCTGACGCAGAAGTCGGCGAGATCTTCCAGCGCGTCGCGGTAAGGTGAAGCGGGGAGTGTGCGCAGCGCGCCTTTCGCGAGGCCGGCATAGGCTTCGGCCTCGGTGACCGTCGCCTCGGCGGCGCCGGTGGCGCGGATGAGATGCACGGCGTGGGCGAGGTCCGAATCTTCCTGCGTGGCAGGGTTCAACGCCCGGTCCCAGAAGGCGCGGTCTTCATCAGAGCCGCGGCGGCGCGCGATGATCACCGGCAGGGTGATCTTGCCTTCCCGGAAGTCGTCGCCGACAAGCTTGCCGATCACCGATGTGGTGCCGCCATAGTCGAGCGCGTCATCAATGATCTGGAAAGCAAGGCCGAGGTTCTTGCCATAGGTGGCCAGCGCAGGCGCGTGCGCCGGGCTGCCTCCGGACAGGGCGCCGGTCTCGGCCGCGGCTTCGAACAGCGCGCCGGTCTTGGCTTCAACGATCGCGAGGTATTCTTCGGTTGGCAGGTCGCGCGTCGCCATGGCCGCGAGCTGGCGAACTTCGCCTTCGGCGATGATCGTGGAGGCGGTTGCGAGCCGGTTCAGGATGTCGAGGCTGTTGGTCTCGACGAGCAGGTTGAAGGCGCGCGCGAACAGGAAGTCGCCAACGAGGATCGCGGCCTTGTTGCCCCAGATCGTCTTGGCAGCCGGTTTGCCCCGGCGCAGCGTGCTTTCGTCCACCACATCATCGTGCAGCAGCGTGGCGGTGTGGATGAACTCCACCGCAGCTGCGAGCGCGTGCGTCGCGGGTGTGGCTTTGCCAACCGCGTGGGCAGAGATGAGTGTGATAAGTGGGCGAAGGCGCTTGCCGCCGGCCGATACGATGTAACCTGACAGGTCAGGGATGATCGAGATCGGGCTGGCGGCGCGGGTCGCGAGGAGATACTCAACCGAGGCAAGGTCGCCCGAGACAAGATCCTGCATGCGGTCCACCAAAGAAGACAGCGCAGCCTTGCTTTTGGGTTTCGGGGCAAGGGTCAATGCGAAGCTCCGGAGTTTGCTTTTCAGGTACACGTAATTCTATCCGGGTCTAAGGCCAAGACGACGTGGCACCGGGCCGCACGTTTCAGCCCATGACAGGCCCGACCGCAACCACATTCACGGCCGGTGGCTGACACGTCCACCGGATTCGCGCTAAAAGACGGTATGAAACAAGCAATCTTGATCCCCGCTTTCGCGCTTCTGGCGGCCTGCGTCACAGCGCCTGTCTATGGTCCTGCCAAATCGGCGCGCGGTGAGGGCTATCTCTCGCAGCAAATCGAACAGGGCCGCCACCGGGTCTCCTATACCGACCGCGATCCGGTCCGTGCGCGCAACATGGCGCTGCTGCGCGCCGCTGAAATCACGCTGACCGAGGGCAAGGACTGGTTCGAGATCACAAACGAGTCGGTCGATTCCGAAGGCGGCGGGCGAAGCGGCGGTCCGAGCATCAGCGTGGGCGGCAGCGCGGGCTCGGGCGGCTATTCGGGGGTTGGTGTGGGTATCGGCATCGGGTTCCCGTTCGGCGGCGCCAGCTCCGGCACGACCACGCAGGCGTTGGAAATCGTGACCGGCGCGGGCACGAAGCCTGACAAGCCAGAAGCGTATGACGCCCGCTCGGTGGACATCAACCTGCGCGCCTCTGCCTCCTGATGGAAGAGATTTTCCGGACGAATGATCCGGTGAAACTGTCCTATGCCGAACATCTGCTGATGGAATCCGGTGTGGCGTATGTCGTTCTTGACCGGCATATCTCTGCGGTGGAAGGCAATATTGGCGCGTTTCCGAGGCGTATCATGGTGAAGGAAATTCACGCGGCGCGCGCCCGTCGGGCTCTGGTAGATTTGACGCAAGGATAGCTCCGCGCCGAGGTTGAGGGCCAAAAAATCGTGCTTGATCAGGGCCGCGGACTCCTGAATGATCTCAGGCGTTCATCTTGGGAGTCCTGTAATGCGTGCATCAATTCTGGCAGCGATCGCTGGTGCTTTCTTTCTTGGAGCCTGCTCATCCACCGACCTTGCCGCCTTCGCCGTCGGCATGCAGGAAGCCAACGGGACCTATTGGCCTGACCAGTCGGAAAGCAACACGCTGAACTGCGGATCCGGTTACGGGTATATCGTCGAATACTCGGGCGTGAGCGGCAATCAAGGCTATATCTACTTCACCAACTATGCCGACAATGGCGCAACGATTGATGTGGCCTATGACGATGGCGATTCTTATTCCCTCGCGCTTGCCTATGGCGAGACTTCTTACACGATCTACAACCACCCCGGTTATGCTTGGAACACAAACTACTCCTGCTGATCACGCTGCGGGCACGCAGCTTTGACCCAAAGCCCCTCGACGCGGGACACGGTGTATCAGGGGCGCGTCATACTCGTGCAGCCGGAAGCAGGGTTTCGCGCAGGGTTTGACTCGCTGGCGCTGGCGGCCGCCTTGCCGGGCCTCGAGGCGGGCGAAGCTCTGGAGCTTGGGTGCGGCTCGGGCGGCGCCTTGCTGACCGGTGCGTTCCGTTTGCCGGGTGTTCAGTTTACTGGCGTGGAGCAGGTGGCGGGCATTGCGGCGCTCGCGCGCGAAGGCGCCGGTCTCAACGGATACGGGCTGCGCGTCACTATCGAGAAAAGTGAGGCATCAGCCTGGGTGCCGGGGCAGGAGAACCGGTTCGATCTGGTCTTCGCCAACCCGCCCTATTTCGAGCCTGGCAAGATTTCGGCGCCCGGTGAAGGCAAGGCGGCGGCCTATATTGAGAGCCTGCCGCTCGAGGGCTGGGTGAAGGCGATGCTGCATGCGGCAAAACCCAGAGCGCCGGTGGTGCTGATCCATCGCGCAGCAGAGCTCGCCCGGCTGCTCGCGCAGCTCGACCGGCAGGCAGGCGAGATCACGGTGCTTCCGATCGCCTCGAAGCCGGGCGAGCCCGCGCGGCGCGTGCTGGTGCGAGCGCGCAAGGGACTGAAACGCGGGCCGCTGACCTTGCTGGCGCCGCTTATCACCCACGACGAGGACGGTACGAGGAGTCCGGCGGCGCAGGCGATCGTCGAGGGACGGAGAATCGACTGGTAGGCCCGGCGCCCGCCTTGCAATCGGGCGGTCGGGTCCCAACCTATTTCAGGGGGACGAAAGAGGACATGCTTCATGTTCACGCTCCTGCTCTTTATCAGCCTCGCGGTTGGCCTCGCGATTTCCTGGATCGGCTGGTTTTCCAACGGGGACCACGATAGCGGGCACGGCCGCAACGATACCTGACAGCGGTTGCGCGCCTCAAGGCGAGGCGCTAGGCCGGGCGGGTCCAGACCTGTGAGCCGCTGATGCCCGCGCCGAAAGCCCATGCCAAACCGAAATCCTTCCAGGACCTGATCCTGGTACTGCAATCCTATTGGGCGGCGCAGGGCTGCGCGATCCTGCAGCCGTATGACATGGAAGTCGGCGCCGGCACGCTGCACCCGGGCACGGTGTTGCGCGCGCTCGGGCCAAAGAACTGGCGCGCGGCTTACGTGCAGCCCTCGCGGCGTCCGAAGGATGGCCGCTATGGCGAGAACCCCAACCGCCTCGGCCACTATTACCAGTTCCAGGTGATCCTCAAGCCGAACCCGCCGAACCTGCAGGATCTCTATCTCGAGAGCCTCTACAGGATCGGCATCGATCCCACCGTCCACGATATCCGCTTTGTCGAGGATGACTGGGAGAACCCAACCGTCGGCGCCTGGGGTCTCGGATGGGAAGTCTGGTGTGACGGGATGGAAGTCAGTCAGTACACCTATTTCCAGCAAGTCGGCGGTCTTGATGTGGCGCCGGTCTCGGGTGAGCTGACCTATGGCCTCGAGCGCCTTGCGACGTACGTGTTCGGTGTGGACCGGGTCTATGACCTTCCATTCAACGCGCCGGACAGCGCGGTGCCTTTGACCTATGGCGACGTGTTCCTCGAGAACGAGCGCCAGCAGAGCGCGTTCAATTTCGAGCATTCGGATGTCGAGATGCTGAAGCGTTGGTTTGCCGATTGCGAGGCGCAGTCGAACGCGCTGCGCGCGGCGGGCAAACCCCTGCCGGCCTATGACTATGCGCTGAAAGCCAGCCACACGTTCAACCTGATTGACGCGCGCGGAGCGATCTCGCCGACCGAGCGGCAGGCCTATATCGCACGGGTGCGCGATCTCGCGCGCGGCGCCGCGGCGCAATGGGCGCAGAGCGAAGCCGAGCGGGCAGGTTGAGGCGGATGCGATGCCAGACCCGGACAAACCCATAGCGCTTGAGGCCTACGAAGCGCTGGCCCGCCGCTATTCCTGCATAGCCGAAACCAAGGCGGAAAACGGTTACAACGAACATCCGGCCATGCGTGCGCAGATCGGCGCAGTCGAAAGCTTGCGCGTGCTTGATGCCGGCTGTGGGCCGGGCTTCCTGACGCAGTACCTGCTGGACCGCGGCGCAGCCGAAGTGGCCGCCTTCGACATCAGCCCTGCGATGATGGAGATGGCGCGCGAACGGGTGGGCGACAGGGCCCGCCTTTTTGTGGCCGACTTGGCCCTCCCTTTGCCCGGCCTCGAAAGTGCACATTTCGATCTGATCGTCTCATCCCTCGCCATCGACTACGTGCGCGAATGGTCCGTCCCGCTGGCGGAGTTCCGGCGCGTGCTGAAACCGGGCGGGCGGCTGGTCATGTCGGTCCAGCATCCGATGGGCGCGTACCAATGGTACAGTCCGCCGTCGGCATTCGGCGTGCATCTCTGCCAGGCCACCTGGAAAGGCTTTGGTGGCAAGCCTGTCGTGGTGCCAGATTACTACCGCTCGTTCGGGGAAATCATCAGCCCGCTCCTGTCCGCTGGGTTTTCATTGCGCGCATTGACTGAAACGCGGCCGGTGCCGGAACTCGAAGCGATGAACCCGCGCAAGTACCGCGAGGGGATGGTGTCCCCGACCTTCATGATCCTGGATTCGGTCGCCGGTTGAAGTCGCGCGCGGGCCGATGCAGGATCGTAAAAACACGCTGCACAGGACGCACCCATGACCAAACAACCGCATGTCGCCGGAAACCAGCCGATCCCGGTCGAGGTGGAAGAAGGCAAAATGTACTGGTGGTGCGCGTGCGGCCTTTCGAAACGCCAGCCCTTCTGCGATGGAAGCCACAAGGGCACCGAGTTCACGCCGCAAGGCTGGGAAGCGCCGAAAACCGGCAAAGTGTTCTTCTGCGCCTGCAAGCGGACCGGTAAGAGCCCGATGTGCGATGGCTCGCACAACGCGCTTTAGCTGATCGGCAAGTCGCACGCGCCGAACTTCGGTAAACTGATGCGGGCGGCCGCGATGCTGTCTGACCCTTCGGCATCGGTCATCAGGGCGATGCCATCGATCCGGACGGGCGTCTTACCGTAGGCGCGAGATACATCTGCGATGACCGACCGCGATTCAGCGACCAGTGCCCGTGACGCGTTCTTGCCGCGCCGCAGCGCCATCAACTTGTTGTCGGACCAAGGGCTTTTCCAGTAATCGCCTTGCCTCTTCTGCGTGGTCCAGACGTAGTTGAAGCCGAACGGTTCGCCGCCCTCGAATTCGCCGAACACATAGACCCGCGCCGCGAAATCATCGCCGGTTAATGTGTCTTCGCGCTCGGTAAGACTGGGCAGCGTGTCTGCGCTCCAGCGCCAGTTGAGACATTCGTCCGGCTTCGCGAGCAGGTCCTGCGGCAAGGCGCGGGCGATCCAGCTGGCGGTGCCATCCGCGAAGGTTTCGAAAATGAGTTCGTTGGTCTCCACGACCGCCGCATAGCGGGTTTCGTAATGAAAATAGCGAGGTGTCCAGGCGGACGGGACCGCGTATCCCGGCGTCCAGCCGGTCGCCCAGAAGGGCGCGGGACCGCTACCGGGGCCAGCTGAAGGCGGGGCGCGTTCGCTGCGCGGTGGTGGCTCTGGATGGGCAAAGGAACCTGACGCCAGGATCGCAAGGGCTGACACGGCCAGAATTTTCCATTTCATGCGACTGCCCCCGGCCAATGCGTCTCCATCGAGATAGCCCATGCGACTTGCGCGAACAATTGCGTCTACCTGTAAGAATGGCGACACTGCCGCCGCGCGACATTCTGAACAGTTATTCATATAAAAAACAGTGTGTTAAGGAAACTTTCTTCGATTCGCGGCGACGGATCAGGCGTCGGCCTGCGTTTGATGGTCATGATCTGATGAAGCAGGTCACACCCCAATCTGGAGGACCCCCGATGTTCAAACCACTGATCACTGCCGCCTTGTTTACTGCCTTTGCGACCCCCGCCGCCCTCGCTGGCCCGGCCGAACGTCTTGGCCGCGCCGACCACCGTCTGACTGCCGCCGAAATTCGCGGCGACATTCCGCAAGACAGTCGTGCCGACGCTGTTGAGAACCGCATCGATCGGTACGAGAACAAGGTCGATCGCCGCGAGAGCCGCCGCGACGAAGCCATGGATAATGGCCCGCGCGATGTGGCCGAGGACAGGCTCGACCGCCGCAACTGATGCCTGATTGTCTCGCCCGTCTCCCGCCTGCCGAGATGGGCGAGCGATTGCCGCAGGGTGCTCTTGGGTGCTTGTGCGGGCCGCGCCAAACTTTTTAAAGTACACCCGTCAAGATGGCGGAGGATGATATGCGTTGCTTTAGGCAAGGCCTGCTTGCGGGCGTTTTTCTGGGTTCTGGACTTGCAGCCCTGCCGCTTTCAGCATCGGCGCAGGGCGACCCGGCAGCGGTTGAAGCGCCGGCTGCACCCGTCTCACCGGCGCTCCCGGCCGCTCCCGAGGCGCCACCGGCGCCGGTGATCGCGTCCACAGGTGATCCGGTTCTCGACAAAGCGATTGCGGACGCCCGAGCGTCGCTGCCGCATTTCTGGGAACATGCGAGCAAGTTCCCGGGTCAGGCGCACTGGCACATCGTGAAGATCGGCCTGCCCTCGACAGAAGGCGGCAACGAGAATGTCTGGATCTACACGACCGAGAAGCAGGGTGACGACCTCAAGGGCGTGATCGTGACACAGCCGGAAAGCTTGGTCGGCGGCCTGCGCAAGGGCGGCAAGATCGAGTTCAAGGAAAGCGATGTCATCGACTGGTCTTATGACGAGGACGGCCTTCGCCGCGGCGAGTTCACCAAGCGCGCCGAGTTTGCGGACCTGACGCCGGCAGAAATCGCCGAGGCGCTGGACTACGAAGCGATCCATCCCACTCCGGTGCCCTGATCACGGCCTTGACCCCGGCGCGGGCATGGCTATGCCGTGACCCATACCAAACCCTTGCCTGTGGGGCCTTATGGCTGAACTCCTGCTCGAACTCTTCTCCGAGGAAATCCCCGCGCGCATGCAGGCGAAGGCTGAGGCGGACCTGTTGGCTGCGCTGACGGCGCGCCTGAAGGAAGCCGGCCTTGGCTCGAAGGCGGCATTTGCCATATCCGGGCCGCGCCGTCTGACGGCCGTGATCGAAGGGCTGGACGAGCGCTCGGCGGATGTGCGCGAAGAGAAGAAGGGCCCGAAAGTCGGCGCGCCGCAGCAGGCGATCGACGGTTTCCTGCGCGGCGCGGGGCTCACCTCGATTGACGAGGCGGGCATAGTGTCCGACCCCAAGAAGGGCGACTCCTACGTTGCCTACCAGACCGTGCCGGGGCGGGAGGCGGTGGATGTGATCGCCGAAGCGGTACCGGCCATCGTGCGGGCTTTCAGTTGGCCGAAATCGATGCGCACAGCGGGCGGGGACCTCCGCTGGGTGCGGCCCTTGCAGCGGATCGTCTGCGTGCTCGACGGCGCGGTTGTGCCGTTTGAAGTGGGCGGCGTGGTGAGCGCAAATGTCACCGAGGGGCACCGGGTGAACGGGCGTGGTCCGTACACGGTCAAAGGCTGGAAGCATTACAAGAAGTCGCTTGAAGGCAAGGGCCATGTGATCCTGTCGCGGCCCGACCGGCGGGCGCGTATCCTTGAGGGGATTGCGGACGTGTGCGGCAAGGCCGGGCTGGAACTGGTGCCGGACGAGGGGCTGCTCGAAGAAGTGACCGGGCTAGCGGAATGGCCGGTCGTCTTGCTTGGGCAGATGGATCCGACTTTCCTTGATCTGCCCCCGGAAGTGATCAAGCTCTCGATGCGCACGCACCAGAAGTATTTCGCGGTTCGCCGTCCAGGTGCGGAGGGCCTTGCGCCGAACTTCATCGTGGTGGCGAACATGACGGCGAGCGATGGCGGCGTGAAGATTGCCGAAGGCAATGCGCGCGTGCTGTCCGCGCGTCTGTCGGATGCCCGTTTCTTCTGGGAGAAGGACAAGGCGACGCCGCTCGAGGTGATGGGCCAGAAGCTGAGCACCATCGCGTTCAAGCAGGAGCTGGGCTCGCTCGGCGACAAGGTGGAGCGCGTGGCGGCGCTGGCGCGGGAACTGGCACCGAAGGTGGGCGCTGATCCTGATCTGGCAGAGCGCGCGGCGCGCCTCGCGAAGGCCGACCTTGTGTCCGAGATGGTCGGCGAGTTCCCGGAACTGCAGGGCGTGATGGGGCGGTACTACGCGCGCGCTGCGGGTGAAGATGCGCGCGTGGCCGATGCAATCCGCGATCACTACAAGCCACAAGGCCCGAGCGATGCTGTACCGTCTGAGCCGGTCGCGGTAGCCGTCGCGCTGGCGGACAAGCTCGATACGCTGGTGGGCTTCTGGGCGATTGACGAGAAGCCGACGGGATCGAAGGACCCGTTCGCGCTGCGGCGCGCTGCGTTGGGCGTAGTGCGGATCGTTCTGGAGAACCAGTGCCGGTTCAAACTTCGATATCTATTGATGGATCACAACGAAGTCGTTGTTGATTGGAAGCGGCCTCCCCAGACTAAAGATGAGTTGCTTAAAACTTTCGACCATTGCGCCATGCTGGTCGACGACCTTCTCTCCTTCTTCGCCGACCGCCTCAAGCAGGTCCTCCGCGATCAGGGCAAGCGCCATGACCTGATCGATGCCGTTTTCGCGCTGGGCGAGGATGACCTCGTTCTGATCGTGAAGCGCGTCGAGGCGCTTGGCGCGTTCCTCGAGACCGAAGACGGGGCCACGCTGCTGGCGGGTTACAAGCGGGCGGCGAATATCCTGAAGGCGGAGGAGAAGAAGGGCGCGCTGCCGGAGACCCTGTCGGTCGATGGCGCGCTCGTGGCCAAGGGGCCGGCGGTGGAGCAGGCGCTGTGGGCGGCGCTGCAGGGGACGACGGCTTCGCTCGAGGCGCCGCTGGCGGAGGAGGACTTTGCGGGGGTGATGCGGGTGCTCGCGGGACTGCGCGGGCCGGTCGATGCCTTCTTCGAGGGGGTCATGGTTAATGACCCTGACGCGGCCTTACGCGCCAACCGCCTCGCCTTGCTGGCCGAGGTGCGCGGGGCGCTCCATAAGGTGGCGGATTTCTCGAAGATCGAGGGTTAAGGCCGGGTGTGTCCTGCTTCGGTACGTCCGGGTTAACCGGCGAGGCAGGGCTAATCCCGGCGGGCCAAAGGCGGGTACATTCACTCGTCCCAAACACGAAACCTGCACTGGCCTTCATCCGGCCAATGCAGCATAGGACTTGCAATCAGGAACGCCGGATAGATTTCAACCGCAGTTCCACGCTCAAACGGGAGGCGATTTCGCATGGCTGAGGCAGCACGCAAGGGCGCAACCGAAACCTGGGTCTATGCCTTTGGGAGCGGCACCGCGGATGGCGATGCCTCGATGAAGAACCTGCTGGGCGGCAAGGGCGCCAACCTCGCCGAAATGGCGAAGCTCGGCCTGCCCGTGCCTCCGGGCTTTACCATCTCCACCGCCGTGTGCGTTGCTTATTACCAGACCGGGCGCGCTTACCCCGCCGGGCTCGAAGCCGAAGTGAACGCGGCTCTGGCGAGCCTCGAGCGCCAGTCCGGCAAGGGCTTTGGCGATCCGGCTAACCCGCTGCTGGTCTCGGTCCGCTCGGGCGCCCGCGCCTCGATGCCGGGCATGATGGACACAGTTCTGAACCTCGGCCTCAACGAAGCGGTGGCCGAAGGCCTCGCTGGCCTAGCCGGCGACCGGTTCGCCTATGACAGCTACCGCCGCTTCATCCAGATGTACTCGAATGTCGTGCTCGGCCTCGGTCATGACGAATTCGAGCATATCCTCGACGACTATAAAGAGCGCGAAGGCCTCGACCTCGACACTGACCTGACCGCCGAGAACTGGAAGGCCGTGATCGTGCGCTACAAGGCGGCGGTCCAGAAGGAACTCGGCCGGCCCTTCCCGGAAGATCCGAGCGAACAGCTCTGGGGCGCGATTTCCGCCGTGTTCAACAGCTGGATGAGCGACCGCGCCATAATCTACCGCAAGCTCAATGACATTCCGGAAGACTGGGGCACCGCCGTCAACGTGCAGGCCATGGTGTTCGGAAACCTCGGCGAGACGTCGGCGACCGGCGTTGCGTTCACGCGCGATCCGTCGAACGGGCAGGCGATCTTCTACGGCGAATACCTGATCAACGCGCAGGGCGAAGACGTGGTGGCGGGCATTCGCACGCCGGCGCCGATCTCGCGTGAGCGGGCCGCGACGCTGGGTTCAGGCGACCGCCCGCTCGAGGACTCGATGCCGGAGGTTTACACACAGCTGCGCGAAGTCGCCGCGAAGCTCGAGCATCATTACAAGGACATGCAGGACATCGAGTTCACGGTCGAAGCTGGCCGCCTCTACATGCTGCAGACCCGCAACGGGAAACGCACCGCCGCCGCCGCCGTGAAGATCGCGGTGGACATGGTCGGCGAGGGGTTGATATCCGAATCCGAAGCGCTGCTGCGTCTCGACCCGTCGCAGCTCGACCAGCTGCTCCACCCGCGCATCCCTAGCGATGACGAGAACAAGAAAGCCGGCGGCAAGGCCTACGACGTGATCGTGAAGGGCCTGCCCGCGAGCCCAGGCGCCGCCGTTGGCCGCGTCGTGTTCGATTCCGACGAAGCCTTCCTCATGGCCGCAAAAGGCGAGGATGTGATCCTGGTGCGGGTCGAGACCAGCCCGGATGACATCAAGGGCATGCACGCGGCGCGCGGCATCGTCACCGCCCGCGGCGGCATGACCAGCCACGCCGCCGTTGTGGCGCGTGGCATGGGCCGGCCCTGCGTCTGCGGCGCGAGCGACCTCAAGATCGACATGACCCGCGGCGAGTTCAGCGTGCGCGGCCGCACCTTAAAGAAGGGGGATCTCGTCACCATCGATGGCGGCACGGGCCGCCTGATCGCTGGCGCCGTGAACCTCATCAAGCCGGACTTGTCGGGCGATTTCGGCCTGATCATGGGCTGGGCAGATAAAGTGCGCCGCCTCAAGGTGCGCGCCAACGCCGAGACGCCGCTCGACACGCGCACGGCAGTTGAGTTCGGGGCCGAAGGCGTGGGCCTCTGCCGCACCGAGCACATGTTCTTCGACGAGGAACGCATCCCGGCCGTGCGCGCGATGATCCTGTCGAATGATGAAAAAGGCCGCCGCGAGGCGCTTACCCGCCTGTTGCCGATGCAACGCTCGGACTTTGAGGAAATCTTCCGTATTCTCGGCGATCGCCCGGCGACCATCCGCCTGCTCGACCCGCCGCTGCACGAGTTCCTGCCGCACACGGACGCCGACATCGAGGATGTTGCCAGGGCTTCCGGCATCAAAGCCGACGAGCTGCGCCGGCGCGCGCATGACCTGCATGAGAGCAACCCGATGCTCGGTCACCGCGGCTGCCGTCTTGGCATCACGTATCCCGAGATCTACGAGATGCAGGCCCGCGCCATCTTCGAGGCCGCCGTCAACATCGCCAAGGAAGGCAAGCTGAAGCCGGTTCCGGAAGTGATGATCCCACTGGTGGCAACGCAGCGGGAGCTGTCGATCCTCAAGGCGCTGGTCGATGAAACGGCGCAGACCGTATTCAAGGAAACCGGCGTGACGGTGGAGTACACGGTCGGCACGATGATAGAACTGCCGCGCGCCGCGCTGCAGGCGGGCGAGATTGCCCACTCGGCGGCCTTCTTCTCATTCGGCACCAACGACCTGACGCAGACCACGCTGGGTATCAGCCGCGACGATGCCGGCCGGTTCCTGCAGGTCTATTCGGAGAAGGGCATCTACGAGAAAGACCCCTTCGTGACGCTGGACCAGGAAGGCGTTGGCGAGCTGGTCAAGATCGCTGCGGAGCGGGGCCGGCGCACGCGTCCGGGCATCAAGCTCGGGATTTGTGGCGAGCATGGCGGGGACCCCGCTTCGGTGGAATTCTGCCACCGGGCCGGTCTCGATTATGTGTCCTGCTCACCCTACCGTGTGCCAATTGCACGCCTCGCAGCGGCACAGGCTGCGCTCAAAGACGCCCCGGAATAGGGGCTCAGGGCCAAAACCGGTACGCCTTGAGTGTTGTTCCTCAGCAACACTCACCCTCCCGGGGAATCGCTCTGGTTGCTTTGTTTGAGCCTCGAAATCTTATTATTTTCAAGCTGTTATATGAAGTTTCCTTGAAATTGCATTAAGGGGCTCCTTCCACCGGGGGGAGACCCTTTCGGTTTTGTCACTCTGAAGGTTGGCTGATTTATTGCTAGATACGCCCGCGTGGGCCTAGTCCCCTCATGCCTGCAAGGGCGTGGTGGGGCGCGTTCGGTCCTCGAAGCATGCGTAAAACCCTGAAGACCCGGGTCACAGAGCGGAAAACTACCGCCGGCCGGGCAAAGAGGAATGGTGATGTTAAGGTTTTTTCAATCTAGCCAGATGAATCTGGCCTCCCTCAATGAGCTGGGTAACAAGCTCAAACGGTGGTGGCTGAGCATGACCGACAAGGAACAACGCGAAGTGCTTATCCGGGGCGGCTTGATTGCCGTCTGCGCGGTCACCGCCACCGTGTCCCTTCCCATCATCTCGAACCAGCAAGTCAGCCTGCGCGCCGAAGCCGAGTACCGCGCCGAAGCCGAACGCTTTGCGGCCTACCAGGACGCCGGCCTCGCCGTGCGCACGGCGGCCCACACCCCGGCGCTGCTCGACACGCCCTGGCTCCGAACGGTTGAGTACACGCTGAAGCGTGATCCGGATTCCTCGATGAGCCGCTATGCGATGCGCGACCGTGACGGCGCCGCGCTGCTGACGCTGGCCTCATTCCGCGCCGACGAAGTCCAGCGCGCCGAAACGATCGATTCCGAACTGATGTGCATGGCGCAGGCTGTGTACTACGAGTCGGCCCGCGAGCCGCTCGAGGGCCAACTCGCTGTTGCCGAAGTCATCTCCAACCGGATGAAGGATCACCGGTATCCCGACACGGCTTGCGGCGTGGTCTTCCAGGGCGCGACCCGCACCACCGGCTGCCAGTTCACCTTCACCTGTGATGGCGCCCTTCAGGTCAAGCCCAAGGGCGAGAACTGGGAGCGCGCCAAGCGCATCGCCGCCCACACGCTTATGAGCCTTAATGAGGATCGCACTGGCGGCGCAACCCATTACCACGCCACCTACGTCGATCCGATCTGGAACTCGGGCCTGATCCAGACCAGCAAGGTCGGCCTGCATATATTCTACCGCTTCCCGCGCGGCGCTGAATGGGCGAGCGTGGAGCGCAACTTCCAGGCTCGCAAGGACTCGGCCGCGCTGCAGCTCGCGGCGCTGGACGCTGAAACCGCTGGCATGGACGCAGCGGACGAAAGCCTTTTGTTCACGAATGGCGCCTCGGCCGGCGAAGACGCCTATTATACGATCGCGCCGACCGCGGCCCCGGCTGCTGTTTCGACCTCCACGCGCACGATCTCGGCGTCCGCGCCGCGCCTGATGAGTATCCAGACGGTGACGCCCAAAGACGCCGCATCGGCTGAAGTAGCTGCCGAAGCCACTGCAGACGATACAGCGCTCTGATCGCGCCAGCACAGGGCAGACTCTATTGCCCCTCAAATCTTCAAGGCCGTCGATGGATTCATCGACGGCCTTTTTGCACCTGAAGATGCCGTTCTTCCCGGGCTTCATGCCCCCGCGCTGGCCGCAGGTCTGCCGAAGATCGAAGTCTCGGCGGGGCAAGGCAAGTTGCTGTATCTGCTCGCCCGGATAACCGGCGCGCGCCGCATACTCGAGATTGGCACGCTGGGTGGTTATTCCACCATTTGGCTGGCGCGGGCGCTGCCGGCGCAAGGTGAATCGGTCACGCTGGAACTGGACGCGGACCACGCTGCCTTTGCCCGGCAGTCGTTCGATGGGGCCGGTCTTTCGGAAAAGGTCCGTGTACTGTAGGGCCGCGCCATGGGCCTGCTCGCTGGCCTGGCCGGCCCGTCTTCTGAGGCCGGGCGGCTCGCTGCTCGTCGACAATGTCATTCGCAAGGGCGCCGTGCTCGCCCCATCCCGCCGATGACATCACGGCGCAAGGTGCCGGGCGCTTTCTGGACAACCTTTCTGCAAGCACGGATTTCGAGACGATCGTGCTCCAGCAGGTCGGCATCAAGGGCCATTGCAGCTTGGCAATAGGGTTGAGACGTTAGCTGCGCGGCGGCACGCGCGCCTTGATCTGTTTGCGGACGAAGCCCGGCAGCCAGCGCGTCATGAAGCGCGCCCGCTCCGCTTCGCCGCCCACCATCACCTGGATATCATCGCCGTGCGCGGCTTCCCAGGCTTTCTCGGCGGCCAACGAGACCGGATAGATGGTCGCGCCGCTCGCCTTCATCTGGTCGGACATCTTCTCGTTGGCGCCATCTTTCGCGCCCATGTCGAGGATTGGTGTGTCGACGAACCAAGGCATCAGGCTCGTGACCTTGATGCCCAGATCCCGGAATTCGGCGTCCAGCGCCTCGGACAATCCGCGTACGGCCCATTTTGAGGCCGAGTACACGGCAAGCTGCGGCGCGCCGACAATGCCGGCGGTCGAGGCCGTGTTGACGATCCTCGCGCCAGGAGTCGCCTTGAGCAGTGGCAGCGCCGCATAGACGCCGTTGATCACGCCCTTGACGTTGATGTCGATGACGAGATCTGAGTCCTCCGGCGGCACGTCCTCGAACCAGCCATGCCGGCCGATGCCAGCATTGTTGAAGAGGACGTCCATCCTGCCGCTGGTCGCGGCGCTGAACCCGGTGATGGCGGCCGCCCAGTCGGCACGCCTGGTCACGTCAAGTTTTGCAGCGTGGCTGTTGCCGGCGCCGAGTTCGCTCGCCATCATCTTCAGCCCCATCTCGTTCACGTCATAAAGGCCGCAGAACCAGCCGCGTTTCGAGAAATAGCGTGCGGTTTCGGCGCCGATGCCGGAGGCGGCGCCGGTGATGAAGATGCTCTTGCGGCCATTTGCAGCGGTCATGAAGGTCGATCCCGAATCTCTGGCGCCGGGGGGCGGCGCCGCCGCGGCAGTGTCAGACGACATCCAGCCCGAGGTCAAGGTTCGGCGCCGAATGCGTCAGCGCGCCGGACGAGATGAAATCAACACCTGTCTCTGCGATGGCCGCAACGGACGCGAGCGTCACGCCGCCCGACGCTTCGAGCGCAACGCGGCCCGCCGTCATCGCCACAGCCGCCCGCAGGGTGGCGAGTTCCATGTTGTCGAGCAGGATGGCGTGGGCTCCATGCTTCAGGGCTTCCTCGAGCTGATCGAGCCGGTCGACCTCGATCTCGATAACGCGCAGGTGCCCCGCATAGGCCTTTGCGCGGTTCATGGCGTCGGCAATGGAGCCGTTGCAGGCGGCGATATGATTGTCCTTGATCAGGATCGCATCATCAAGGCCGTAGCGATGAGACGTGCCGCCGCCGCAGCGCACGGCGCGCTTCTCGAGCGCACGGTGGCCTGGCGTGGTTTTCCGTGTGCAGACAATGCGCGTCTTGGTGTGCGCGACGGCGTCCACATATTGGCGCGTCAAGCTGGCAACACCGGACAGGCGCCCGAGGAAGTTCAGCATCGTGCGCTCTGCCATCAGGATCGAACGCGCGGAGCCGTGCAGCTCTGCAATCGTGTCGCCCGGCGTCAGCGCCGCGCCGTCTCCTTTGCGGGTTATCAGGCGGACGTCCGGGTCGACCAGCTTCAGGGCGTAGGCCGCCGCGTCGAAGCCAGCGAGCACTCCGGGTTTGCGGGCGGCAATGACGGCGCGCATCTCGGTGCCGGCCGGAATGGTCGCGTCGGTCGTGAGGTCTCCGGCGCGGCCGAGGTCTTCGGTCAGCGCAAGACGCACGATGGGCTCGAGGATCACCGCCGGCAGCGGCGGAATTTCATGTGTCATGGGATCACGCGTTCGCGGGCGGGCTGGGCAATGAACTGACGTTGCGGTTTTCCGGTTTCCGGGAAATCACTGCGAAAATGGCCGCCCCGGCTTTCGGCGCGGGCGAGCGCGCCTTCGGCGATCAACCGTGCCGCCGTCAGCGCGGGTGCGCCGGCTGCTTCAGGTTCCATCATTGCACACAGGTCCAGCAGCTTGGTGAGCCCGCGCGCCTCGCGCACCACGCCGCAATGGGCCGACATCGCCTCGCGCAGCTGCAGTAGCCTTTGATCGGGCAAGGTGGCCGGGATCACCGCGGCGCTGGCGGCCGGAGCGTCCAGAGTTGCAGACATCAGCCGCCGCGAGATGCGTTCGGCAAACACCACCGCTTCAAGAAGCGAGTTAGAGGCAAGCCGGTTGGCGCCATGCGCGCCGGTTGACGAGCATTCTCCGCATACGGATAGGCCTGCGAGCGTTGAGCGGCCCCAGAGGTCCGAGACTATGCCACCCATGTGGTAATGCGCGGCGGGCGCCACGGGAATTCGGTCCTTGCGCGGGTCGATGCCGGCGCTCATGCAAGCGCCAAAGACGGTCGGGAAGTGATCGGGGAAATGATCGCCCACTGCCTTTCGGCAGTCGAGGAAGGCGCCGCGCCCGGCCATCCGCTCGGCATGGATGGCACGGGCGACTTCATCGCGCGGCGCAAGCTCCGCCAGCGGATGATATCCGGCCATGAAGGCCCGGCCGTCCGCATTGTGCAGCGTGGCGCCTTCGCCGCGCAGCGCTTCGGTGGCGAGTGGTGCGGGGTCGCGGCCGATATCGATGCCGGTCGGGTGGAACTGCACGAACTCAAGATCGGCGAGCAGCGCCCCCGCCTCATAGGCCATCGCGATCGCGTCGCCCTGCGCTTCGCGTGGGTTCGTCGTAACCTTGAACAGGCCGCCAGACCCGCCTGTGCATAGCGCCGTTGCCCGCGCGGTGCGCGGCGACAGCCGCCCGGCCGCGTCGCGCAGCACCACGCCGGCGATGCGCCCGTTGGCATCCTGCAGCAGCGAGACTGCGCGTGCGCCTTCGATCAGCTCGATGCTCGGTGTCGCGGCCACAGCCGCCACCAGCGCGTCCATGATGGCCTTGCCAGCAAGGTCTCCCGAAACGCGTGCGACGCGCGGATGCGAATGCGCCGCCTCAAGAGACAGCGCCAGCGTGCCGTCTGGTGAGCGGTCAAACGGAACGCCGAGCGCCAGAAGGTCACGCACCCGCGCCGGGCCATCCTCTGCGATGAGGCGCGCAATTACCGGATCGACGAGGCCCGCGCCAGCCGCGACGGTGTCGGCCGCATGCTGCGCCGCGCTATCTTTTGGGTCGAGGGCAGCCGCAAGCCCGCCTTGCGCCCAAGCGGATGACGCCGCCTGGCCCAGCGTGGAAGGGGAGACAACGAGGCAATGCCGAGGCGCCAGCTTCAGCGCAAGGAACAGGCCTGCAAGGCCCGCGCCCACGATGAGCACGTCGACGCTCGCACCGGCTTCGGCGCGCACCCGGTGGTCTGCCCCCTCAAACATCGGCGGATCAGGATATCCCGTCATTCGCGCGGCGGAACTCTGCCGGCGCGGTGACGGCAGACACCAGCGCACCGAACATCCGCTCAGGGCTCTGGATCGTCAGGGTGAAATTGTCCGGCACATAGACCATCTCGGGCATCTTGCTTTCCAGCATCTCTTCGATCGTCGAGCGGATCGAGACCTGGTTGCCGAAACGCGTCGCCTCGCAGGACTGGCGCACGACGGAGCGGCCCCACATGGAGCACATCTCCACGGCGGTCAGCTCGCAGGCGTAGCGGCCTTCGTCCGGATGCGGAGAAAGGCTCATCGTGCCGGTCATCACGCACTGGCCTTCGCGGTAAGGCCGTGTCTGGAAACTCCAGTTGCCGAGCACGTCAGATTTGTCCGTTTCCGGCTTCCCCTTGGATGCGCTCGCCGGAAAGCTCACCGCCAGCGCCAGGAACATCAATCCGAAAATGGGCTTCAGGTAGTTCGACATGGACGCCTCCTCGGGTTCGGGTCCGTTTGACTTCACTGCTTCGACCTTGCCTTGGCAAGCCGTCTGAATCACAGGGCGTATTCCAGCTCCATCGGCACCTGACCGGTCTTGAACGACAGGGGCCGTTCCATGCGCGGCAGGGCCAGCATGGCCTCCAGCGCCGCTTTTGCCCGCAGGCGCACATCCTCCGGAATGGTCACTTCATGCTTGCCGCTCACGAGGCAGTCATAAATGTTCTCGAGCGTGATGCGCTTCATGTGGGGGCAGAGATTGCAGGGACGGATGAAGTTCACGTTCGGGTTCTCGGCGGCGACGTTGTCGCTCATCGAGCATTCCGTCAGCAGCACGACCTTGCTGGGCTGTTTCTCAGTCACGTAGTTCGAGAGGGCCGAAGTCGAGCCGGCAAAGTCGGCTTCCTGCAACACGTCCGGCGGGCATTCGGGGTGTGCAAGGATGATCACGCCCGGATGCGCCTCGCGCAGCTGGCGCACGTCTTCACCCGAAAACTGCTCATGTACTTCGCACGCGCCCGGCCAGGTCAGGATGCGGATGCCCGTCTGCGCGGCCACGTTCTTCGCCAGGTACTGGTCCGGCACCAGGATCACGGTGTCCGAGCCCCATTCTCTGGCGATGTGTTCGACAACCTGCGCCGCGTTGGAGCTTGTGCAGGTGATGTGGCACTCGGCCTTCACGTCGGCCGTGCAGTTCACATACGTGACGATCGGATAGTCAGGGAACTTCTGTTTGATCAGGCGCACGTCGGCGCCTGTGATCGAGGCGGCGAGCGAACACCCCGCGCGCGTGTCGGGGATCAGCACGGTCTTCTCCGGCGCGAGGATCTTGGAGGTCTCCGCCATGAAGTGCACGCCGGCCTGGATGATGATGTCGGCGTCGGTCGCTGCCGCTTCGCGTGCCAGCTGAAGGCTGTCGCCCCGGAAATCGCCGACAAGGCTGAAAATGTCGGGCGTCATGTAATTGTGCGCCAGGATAACGGCGTTTTTGGCACGCTTCAGCCGGTTGATCCCGGCGACGAGCGGCGCAATCGCCGGCCATTCCATTGGCGTGACGAAATCAGCGACCAGCGGATAGAGCGCGTCGGTCTCGGCCTTCACGGCAACATCATAGACGAGGCCGCGCGCCTCGGCGGCGGACTTGCCGCGCAGAGGGGTCGGGGTGGGGCAGCCGGGGCCGGCATCAATGAGACGCGCCATGATAATCCTCCATCACCGAGCCGTTATGCTCGATTTGAGTATAAGTTAGGCCTGATCTTGCGCGTTTCAAGGGGCCAGCCTTCAAACGCAGGGGATCAGGGCTCGTTCGTGACAGCGATGTTACTTTTGCGCACTCTGAGCAAAAGCCAAGCTAGAGCGAAAACAGCCCCAAGGCAAGTCTCCGCCACTTTTCCGCCACGATTGGGGCTGCGATTTCAAATCGCTGCGAGTGCCGCCGCCATTACGGGGTCGGCGCCGGAGGCGAGGCTTGCGGGGGTGGGCGCGGCGTAAAGGTCGGGTGTGATGCCGGCGTCGGGTCTGGGCTCAAGCGGAAAGGTGCCGATCAGCGGCAGGTCAGCTTCCAGGCCGCTTTCCGGGAGGCGAAGGAAGAAGAAGGCGCCGCCATTGATGCCGCGCTGGCTGCCGCCGGTCGTCTCGCCAATAAGGGTGCCGAGGCGGTTCGCCTTGACGAGGTTTGCAAACTGGAACGTGGCCGAGCTGTTCGAGGCGTCGATCAGTACGGCGAGCTTGCCGGTGAAGCGCGGCCCTTTCGGCGTGATCGGTGCGCGGCTCTCGCCATCCTTTTCGATCAGGCGGAAAAATCCGTCGCCCAGGGGCTCGGTGTCGGCCGAATAGTCGCGGAAGGAATTGTCCCAGGTGTCGAGATAGGGATCGAGGTCCGGCGGTGTTTTCTGGTAGCGCACACGGCGCTCATAGGCGGTGCGCGGAAGGTCTGCATCGATCAGGCGCGCGAGGATTTCGTCGCCGCAATCGAGCCCGCCTTCATTGCCGCGCAGGTCAACGATCAGTGCCGGGGATTTCCGGTCCGCCATCTCCTGGAACACGCCGCCGATATACCCTTTCCAGTCCCAGTCTGAGTTGTAGAGCGCCCAGCCCGGCATCGTGAGTACGCAGATGCCGCCCGCCTCGAAACGGTGCGTAAACGCAGGTCCATCCTCTTGCGCCGTGGTCATGCGCGCGTGCCGCTCGTCGAGGGTGATCGACGCCGTGCGAACGTCCTGCACAGCGCCGTCCGGAGACATGACCTTCAGGGCAAAGCTGTCGCTGCGGCCGTATACAAGGCCGTGAAACACATCGAAGGTTTCGTACTTGTCGATCCCGGAGACGCCGAGCAGGGCGACGCGCTTGGCCGTATTGTTTCCGTCGGCCCGCGCAAAGGGAAGCAGCGCTTGCAGCACCTTTGCGGACCGGCGGCCGTCAATATGAAGGATTGTATCGCCGCGCGCCAGTCCCTCCGTGCCCTGAGGGTCAGCAACGACCATCCGGCCGTCGATGAAGGTGAACAGAAAGGGCAGCTTGCCGGGCCCCGCGAAGACAGCCTCCCTCACCGCAGCCGACTGATTGTAGACGTTTGCATAGGAATGGCCGCAACGGATCTCGGCAAGCCTCCGGGAGAGTGACAGGGAGGCCTGGGGCAGCGCCGGTCCCTTCGCCCAGTCATCCTCAAGCCGGTTGAACAGGCGGTCGATGTCCCGTTCTGAGTTGTAGCGATAGAGCCCGGGATGCAGCGTCGTGTAGGCGCGGCGAAGCAATCGGATATCGGAGGCCAGCGCTTTGCCGCGCGCGGAATCCGCCGTCGATGCGCAGCCTCCCGCGAGGCCGATCGCCCCGGCTGCGCCTGCCGCCATCAAGTCCCGCCGCGTCAGCATCTGCCCTCGCCCTTTGCTTTCCCGAACCGAGCTGCGGCGTGGACTACCAGCATCAATCGTCAAACAGCTCCATCACCGCGCTGGTCATCGCGTCCACGCCGGTCGCGATGGCGGGGTCATAGTCCGGCTCGAACAGCGGCGAGTGGAGGGAGGGCAGCGGCATGCCGTCGGTCTGCGAGGCCGCATACTTGCCTGGCTCAACGGCGCCGAGCCAGAAGATCAGGCCGGGGACCTTCTCCTCGGTGCGGGCGAACTGGCTGAAATCCTCGCCGCCCATGACCGGCGGCACAGCGCGCACGTTCGCGTCGCCGAGTTCCTTCGCCACCGCCTTCATGGCGCGATCGGTGAGGACCGGATCGTTATAGGTCGCAGGTGTGAAGTCGCTCTCCACCGAGATTTCAGGCGCAGGCGCGCCGAACGCCGCGGCCTGGCCTTCGGCGATGCGCTTGATGTTGTCGAGCAGCATCTGGCGCGTCTTGTCCTCGTAGGAGCGCACGGTGATAAGCAGTTCGGCTTCGTCCGGAATGATGTTGTGCTTGGCGCCCGCCTTGAACGAGCCGACGGTGACGACCGCGGAATCGAGCGGGTTCACATTGCGCGAGACGAGGCTCTGCAACGCGACGACGATGTGGCTCGCCACCAGGACCGGATCAACCGTCGTATGCGGATAGGCGCCGTGGCCGCCGATGCCCTTGACCTTGATATCCACCGAGTCGACGTTCGCCAGCGCGAAGCCGGACGAGTAGGCCACCGTGCCTGCAGGCGCGCCGGCCGAGACGTGTAGTGCGATGTTGAAGTCCGGCTTCGGGAATTTCGAGTAGAGACCGTCGGCCAGCATCGCCTGCGCGCCGAGGCCGATTTCCTCCGCGGGCTGAGCAATCATGATCAGGGTGCCCTTCCACTTGGACTTCTCCGCGATCAGGCGGCGCGCGGTGCCGACCCAGACGGTCATGTGGATATCGTGCCCGCAGGCATGCATCACCGGGCTTTCAACGCCGGTCCAGGTTTCCGACAGAACCTTAGACGCAAACGGAAAGCTTGTATTCTCGGGCACAGGAAGCGCGTCCATGTCGGCCCGGATCAGGACGACCGGGCCGGGGCCGTTCTCGAACACGCCGACCACGCCGTAGCCGCCGACGCCCTCGCGCACTTCGCCGTGATCCTTCGTCGATTTCTCTTTCACCCAGGCGTCGCCGAGGCCTTCGGTGACCGTAAAGCCCAGCGCTTTCAGCTCATCCGCGAGCAGGGCGGCGGTCTTGGCTTCCTTGAAGGACAGCTCCGGCGCGGCGTGCAGCTGCTGGTACAGGGTGACGAGTTCAGCATCCGCCGTGCGCAGCGGGCCTTCCGGCATGCCGGCGATGGCGGCGACCGACGCATCGCCGCTGCCATCGACCGGGGCCGCGGGGCCTGCACCCGTCTGCGGATCACAAGCCGCCAGCAGAGCCAAGCCGCCCGCCATAAGCGCTGCCTTGAAGGATGTTTTCATCGCCGGTTCCCTGTCCATAACCCGTCCACAAAAGGCTCCATAGGTCCGCCCGACTTATGGACTGTTTGGGCGTGAGCCTAACGAGGTGGGGGTGGGGTGGGAAGGGGCTTAGGCGGCTTCTTTCTCCCCGTCCTCCTCCCGCCCAAGGATCGCGGTCACCATAAGGTCCGCCGTGACGTTGCCGACGGTGCGGAAGATGTCGGGGATGACTTCGACGGCGAGCAGCAGAGGAAGGAGGTCGATCGGCGCGCCGAGGGCGAAGCAGATCGGGGCGACCGAGACGAAGAAGCTGACCTGGCCCGGAAGGCCAACCGAAGAGATCGACACGGCAAAGGCAACGAGGCCGGCCGCGACCATCTGCGGCAGGGTCGGCTCGATGCCGGAGACGTGGCAGATGAAGAGGACCACGGCGAGGTTGGCGACCGGGCTGGTCAGACGGAATACCGCCACGGCGAGCGGCAGGACAAGGCCCGCGACATGTTCCGGCACGCCGAGCGACTTGCGCGCGATCTCGACCATCACCGGTAGGGTGCCGAGCGAGGACTGCGTGGAGAAGGCGACGACCTGCGCGGGGGCAATCGCCCGGGCGAAGCGCAAGGGACCGGCGCGGCCGAACAAGGCGGCGAGCAGATAGCAGACCAGCACAACGGCGATGCAGGCCGCCGAAACAAGAAGGACGTAGTGAAACAGCGCGCCGGTGGAGCCGAGCCCGCTGCGCAGGCCGAGCGTAAGGGCAAGCGCGAAGACGCCGAGCGGCGCGGCGAGCAGCACCCATTTGACGATGATGATCATGGCGCCCGCGACCGACTCAAACAGCTGCACCAGGAATGCGCGCTGCGCGGCGGGGAGTTGCGTGACGGCGAAGGCGAAGAAGAGCGCGAAAATGACGAGAGGCAGCACGGCATTGCCGGCGGCGGCCGCCACGGGGTTCGACGGCGCGAGCGATTTCAGCCAGGCGCCGAACTCGATGGCCTGCGGGGGCGCCACTTCGCCGCCGGTTGCGCCTGCGACGAGCACGCGCGCGCTGTTGGCATCCACCGGGAGCGCCGTCAGCGCGCCGCCGACGCCCAGAAAAGTGACCACGATGGCGCCGACGAGCAGCGCGGTGAACACGGCGAGCGCCCTCGCAGTGAGCTTGCCCGCCGACAGTGCATTCGACACCGCCGCCACGCCGACCACCAGAAGCGCGAAGACCAGCGGGATCACGGTCATCTGCAGGAAACCGAGCCACAGCGAGCCGATCGCTTCGGAGGAAGAAGCCAGCCAGCCGGGCACCGCGCCGCCCTGGTTCAGGGCCGTGCCGAGGCCGAGGCCCAGCACGAGCGCAATCAGGACCCGCACCGCGAGTGAATTCATCAACGCCACCGGTACTCTCCCTCAGCTTCCCGTGCACACAGCATTGTGACCGTCACGGCGCAAGCGCCGGACCGAAGAGCCGCCGTAAAGTGTCCTGTTACTTCCGCCCGCGTTTCAGGTCTTCGCCGAGGCGGGCATCGGCGGGTTCGCCGGTGATGCGGTGACGATAGACCTGAATGTTCTCGAGCACGCGCTGGATGTAGTTGCGCGTCTCGGAAAAGGGCACGAATTCAACCCAGTCGATCGGGTCGATCTGGCCCGTGCGCGGATCGCCGTAATCGCGCGCCCATTGGTTGGGGCGGGACGGGCCGGCATTGTAGGCCGCGGCCGTCATGATGTAGCTGCCGCCGAACTGGCTGAGCAGCGTGTCGAGGTGCAGGCCGCCCAGCGTCATGTTGTAGCCGGGATCGTCTGTCAGCCAGGATTGCTGGTAAGGCATGCCGCGCAGGCGGGCCTCGGCCTTGGCGGTGGCGGGCATGAACTGCATCAGGCCGCGCGCGCCGACCCGGCTGGTGGCCTTGGGATTGAACTCGCTTTCCTGGCGCGTGATGGCGAGCACGAAGGCCCGCTCGACATTCGGCTTGCGGGAGATCGCAGGGCTCAGCACAGGGTAGGCAGCGCCAGGGGCGACGATGCCCTTCTGCAGGCCCGCCTTGCCGACCCGCACGCCGACATCCGGCGAGGTGTAGGCATTCGTCAGTGCCGAGAGCATTTCGTAATCGACCGGCAGGGTCAGCTGGTCATCGAGGAAGAAGGCGAAGTTGCGCAAGCTCTCCGTCTCGCCCGCTTCACCGAGCAGGCGCATGGCCTGCACGACAGGCATCGCATTGAACCGGGCCTGATCTTGCGCAGTCGGAACAGGCGCTGCACCGAGATTGATCGCATTGTCGCCAGCCCGCTCGGACGCGAGCTGGCCATAATAAGTGAACTTGTGGGTGGCGGCGGCGCTATAGGCGGTCGCGGCCGGCTCGGACTGGCCGAGGGCATCGCGTGCCCGGCCGGTCCAGTAATAGCCGCGTGCGACACTGACCGGGCTCGAGACACCGGCCGTGAAGGTTTCGAAATGGCCGAGGCCGCGGGTTGCATCGCCGTTGAGGCGCAGCGCAATCCAGCCGGCCAGCCATTCAGCGTCCGCAAAGTCCGCGCCGCTGCTCATGCCGTGCGGCGCGGCCAGCTGGTAGGCGACGTTGTACTTTCGCAGCTTGATCTCGTCACGGATGACAATCGCGCGCTCATCCCAGAGCTTGCCGCGGCCGGCGGCGGGCACGTCCTTGCCGTTGATCTTGCGCAGGAGGTCCGATCCGCCTTCGACCTTCTTCTGGCGGCGCCATTTTGCGCGCTCATAAAGAAGGCCCGGGTGGGCTTGAAGGTGAGCCGGGACGGCGGCGATCAGCGCGTCGACATTCTTGGCGCGCCGCGAGACGCCGATGCGCGCATCGACGAGCTTGCGATGATCTGCGGCCAGTTGCGGCTTCAGGTTTTCGGCGAGGCTCGTCTGGCCGCTCCAGAGCAGGAGATCGACGCGGGCGCGGTGGTCATCCTGGCTTAGGGACTGGCCGTAACGGGCCAGCACGATCCGCTGCAGTTCGCCGTCCAGCGAGTGGTTGCGCCAGACGTCCTTGATGACGGTGTCCGAGCGGACCCGGTCGCCTGTATCGCGCAAGGCGTTGGCGAGGGCCACCTTGCCCGCGCCGGTCTGCGGACCGGACTTGTCAAGCCAGGCGATGCGCGCCTTGGCGTCGAGCGCGGACATCTCGATGATCTCTTCGGCGCGCTGGCGCATTTTGGAGGTTTGCGGCCAGCCCTCCAGCAGGGTCAGCGCCAGATCGAGTTCGTCGAAGCTCATCCCGGGCACGCCTTCGCTGGCGCGCATCCACATGATCAGGTTTTTCAGGGCTGGATCGGGCGCTGCATATTGCAGGGCCGACAGTTCTGCCCATTGGCCCGTATTGGCGGCAGAGATGGCGCGGCGCAGGTACAGGACGTTGCCCGAGCTGGGGGCAAGGACCGGGCCGATGGCAGGCAGGGCGGGCGCGGGCGAGACAGGTTGCACGCCCGGCGGCACGGAGGGCTGCGCGGCCGGAAGGACGGGGGCTGCTGGCGCTGGCTGGACCGGCATCGGTTGGACGGCGCCCGGCTTCAGGCTGGGGGTCTCGGGCGTACCAGGCACCGCGCTGCCCGACAGCAGCGCCGCGAGCGACACAAAAACTACGAAATTCCGGGTAAGTGTCATGGCCGCCTATGTTTATTTCCGTGCCGAAGCGTGACAATCCAAGCTCAGCAGCCTAGCACGCCTTTCCCACAATTTCCTGAAACCTATTCCCGTAAAACTGGCAAGATTAAGATGTTCTCTGGCTCCATTCCCGCGCTCGTCACGCCGTTCCGGAACGGAGCGGTGGATAAAGAGGCGTTTGCCGCGCTGGTCGAGCGCCAGATTTTGGGCGGCTCGGCGGCGCTGGTGCCAGTTGGCACAACCGGAGAGACCTCAACGCTCTCGACCGAGGAGCACAAGGCGGTCGTCTCGCTTTGCGTTGAAGTGGCGGCCGGCCGGGTGCCGGTGATCGCGGGGGCCGGCTCCAACGCGACGGACGAGGCCATCGACCTCGTGCGCCATGCCAAGGCGGTGGGCGCGGACGCGGCGCTGGTCGTCTGCCCCTATTACAACAAGCCGAATCAGTCGGGCCTCTTTGCGCACTTCAAGGCGATCAATGACGCCGTCGCGCTGCCCATCTTCCTCTACAATGTGCCCGGGCGCACGATTGTCGATTTGATGCCGCCGACGGTCGCGGCGCTGGCCGCGCTGCCAAACATCATCGGCATCAAGGATGCGAGCGACGAGATGGAGCGCGTGGCGCTGCATCAGCACCTGATCGGGCCGGACGAGCAATTCATCCAGCTCTCGGGCGAGGATTCGAGCGCGCTGGGCCACCGCGCCATGGGCGGGGCCGGGTGTATCTCGGTGACCGCGAACGTGTTGCCGGAGGCCTGCGCCGCGATGCATGCCGCGTTTGATGACGGCGACCTCGAAACTGCCCGCGCAATCAACCAGCGGCTTGTGCTGCTGCACCGTGCGATGTTCTCTTCGCCGTCGCCGGGGCCGGCGAAGTATGCGCTGTCGCGGATGGGTTTGTGTACGGACGAGGTTCGCCTGCCGATCACGCCGCCGGATACCGAGGCACGCGCGCAGATCGACGCGGCGCTGCGCCGTGCCGGCGTAAACATCTGACCACCATGGCCACCAAGCCGAAGGTTCCTGCCGTCAAAGGCCGCACAGACGGGATGGTCGCCGAGAACCGGCGCTCCCGCCGCGAGTATTCCGTAGAGGATACGCTCGAGGCCGGCGTGATGCTGGTCGGCTCGGAAGTGAAATCCCTGCGCGACGGCAAGGCGAACATTGCCGAGGCGTATGCGTCGGTCGAGCAAGGCGAGCTCTGGCTGATCAATGCCGAAATCCAGACCTATGGCGGCGCGAACCGGTTCAACCATGAGCCGCGCCGCAAGCGCAAGCTGCTGGTGTCGAAGCGGCAGCTGATGAAGCTCTCGCAGGAAGTGGAGCGGGCAGGGCGCACGATCGTGCCGCTGAAACTCTACTTCAACGACAAGGGCCGCGCGAAACTGCTGATCGGCGTCGCCACGGGGCGCAAGGCGCATGATAAGCGCGAGAACGAAGCCAAGCGCGACTGGGCGCGCGACAAGGCGCGGATCATGAAGGGCGGCTAAAGCCCCAAATCGAACACCATCTTCATCGCGCCGTCGACGCGGCGGTCGAAGATGTCATAGGCGTGCTTTCCGTCCGAGAGCGGCAATGTGTGGCTGATGTAACGCTCCGGCTTGATCCGGCCCGACTGGACCAGCGGGGTCAGCTCCGGCCATTCCTGCGGCACCGAACATGTCCCGATACGGAATGTCAGGCCCATTCCGAAGGCCCTCGACATCGGGAAATCAAAGCTGCGATCCTGATTGACGCCCACCACCGAGACGGTGGCGCGCCGGCCGGCCAGGCCGAGCGATGCCCGGATGGTAGCTGAATGCCCGACCGCTTCAATCACGCTGTCACACATCCGGCCTTTGGTGGCTTCGTTGATGTACTCGCGTGCGGTGGCAGGGTCTGGCGTGTCCATTCCGAAGGCGTGGCCCATGGCGCGGCGGCCCTCCACGAGGTCGATACCGAACACGCGCGAGGCGCCCATGATGAAGGCGGCTTCTGCCGCGAGCAGGCCGATCGGGCCGAGGCCAACGACGCCCACTGTGGCGCCGGGCTTTATATCGGCATTACGGGCGCCGAACCAGGCGGTGGCGAGTGCGTCGGTCATCATCAGGGCCTGGTCGGCGGTAATGCCGTCCGGAATTTTCTGGGCGTTGAAATCGGCCGCCGGCACACGAACGAATTCAGCCTGGCAGCCCTGTAGTTTCGCAGAGAGGCCGTAGCAGCCGGCAGCATTGTTCTCGCAGCGATTGACGATTCCCGCCAGGCAGGACCGGCATTGGCCGCAGCCGACCGCCGCCGAGATCATCACCTTGTCGCCGACTTTCAGCTGGCGCACGCCGCGCCCCGCTTCGACGACTTCGCCGACCGCCTCATGGCCGACGCAGTAGCCGGTATCCTCGGAGAAGGTCTCGCCGTGATAGATGTGCAGGTCGCTGCCGCAGATGGCACACTTGTCGACCTTGATGATCGCGTCGCGGTCGTCGTACAGCTCGGGGTCCTTCATCGACTCGTAGGCGATGTCGCGGGGGCCGCGGTAAACAAGGGCTTTCATGGCGGCGTGTCCTTTTTGCGGAGAGTCAATTGATCCAGCGGTTGGCGCGCTCAAGCAGGCCGATGGTGCTTGCATGGAGCTGGTCGCCCGTGGCTCTCGGCGCCTTGCCAGCGCAGGCTCGCGCATAGGTGCCTTCGAGGATTATGCCGAGCTTGTAGCAGGCGAGCACGCCGTACCAGTGGATCTGTGAGAGGTCGCGCGTAGTCTGCTTTGCGTAATGCGCGACGAGTTCGTCCGCAGACGGAAAACCTTCCCACGGCGTGACTGTAACAGTGCTGCCCTCGCCCTCGGGCCAGGTCGCGAGCAGCCAGCCGAGATCGAGCAGTGGATCGCCGATTGTAGTGAGTTCCCAATCGACGATGGCGGCGAGGCGCGGGGTGTCGAACCGGTACATGACATTGGCGAGGTGATAGTCACCGTGGATGATACCGGGCTGGAAGGTCTGTGGACGGTGTTCCTCCAGCCACCGGCTGACGCCGCCGATATCGGGCAGGTCTTTCAGGCCGTCCCATTCGGGAACCTCGGCATAGGATTCCAGCTGCGCTTTCCAGCGGCTCACCTGGCGTTCGAGGTAGTTATCCGGTTTGCCGAGGCCGGTCAGGCCGAGGGCGATGTAATCGAGCGCGCCGAGCGCCGCGATGCCATCGACGAGGGAGAGACCCATTTCGCGGCGCAGCTCCGGAGACGAGCGGAACGGCTCCGGCAAGCCCGTTGAGGGGTTGAAGCCGTCGATAGGCTCCATCAGGTAGAATGCGGTGCCAAGCACAGCCTCATCTGCGCAGGCCGCGATCAGCTCCGGATGCGGAACAGGCGTGCCCTTTATTGCGGCGAGCACGCGGGCCTCGCGCCGCATCGTCTCGTTGGAATTGGCGCGCAGCACCGGCGGCGGACGGCGCAGGACAAATGCGCGGCCTGCGCGCGTAAACTTGAGGAGGATGTTCTGCGTGCCGCCCGCGAGGCGCTGAACGTTCTCGATAGGCCCAGCGCCCACTCCCTGAGTGTCCATCCAGTTTGCGAGAACGGCAAGATCAACGAGCGTTTCCATGGCGCCAGATTGACCAATGCAGGCCGGTTAGCCAAGGGCTTCCTTTGCGGCAGCGAAGACGTCTTCGAACATCGCCGCTGTCAGGCGCCCGGTATTCGTGTTGTAGCGCGAGCAGTGATAACTGGAGAGCAGGATCACGGGCCGTCCGTTTACGGAAACATCGTAGCGCGTGCCATGCCCAAAGGGATGCGGGCCGAGCTTGATACCGAGCGCGCGAAGCGTGGAATCATGGCTGATCTTGCCGAGGCAGAGGATGACTTTCAGCTTCGGCAGTGACGCAATGCGCGCGGTCAGGAAAGGCCGGCATGTGTTGATTTCCTCGCCGACCGGCTTGTTCTCTGGCGGCACGCAGCGCACGGCGTTGGTGATCATCGCGCCGGGCAGTTTCAGTCCGTCGCCGGGATCGGCGGCGTAGGTGCCCTCTGAAAAACCGAACTTGTCCAGCGTGGCGTAGAGGAGATCGCCCGCCCAATCGCCCGTGAACGGCCGGCCGGTGCGGTTTGCTCCCGTGACGCCCGGCGCAAGGCCGACGATGAGGAGTTTGGCGTTTTCCGTGCCGAAGCTCGGCACAGCGCCGTTGAACCATGCGGGTTCCTTGGCACGCACCGCTTCGCGGTACGCCACGAGGCGCGGACAGAGGAGGCAGTCGCGCGGGGCTTCTGCCGGCAGGCTAGTAGCCATCCGCGCTGCCGTCTTTGCGCATTTCGGTGGCGGCGATCCAGGTGCCATTGTCGAAGTCACGCATGATGGCCTGGTAGCCGCCATAGTTGGCTTCGCAGCATTCGACCGCGTAGCCGCGCGACTGCAATTCGACGGTCGCATCCGTAAGGCCGCGCTCCAGCAAGACCTTGCCTGCGCCCACATCGCACGGATCGCCAAGCCGGTTCGTCGGCTCGCACCCGCCATCATGCTCCCAGCGCGCGGCGTCGCCCGCTTCCTGCAGGCCCATGCCGAAATCGACTAGGTTGGTGATGATCTGCACATGGCCCTGCGGCTGCATCGCGCCGCCCATCAGACCGAAGGCAAGCCACGGTTCGTATGGGCACGCGAGTTCCGGCGCAGTCGCGCGGACCTGACAGCTTGGATAATCCTTCTTCAATGCGAAGGCGGGGATAATCGTCTGGAACGGGCGCTTGCCGGGGGCGTAGACGTTAGGGTGGTCCGGATCGAGGCTGAAGAGTTCGCCCCGGTCCTGGAACATGAAGCCGAGCTTGTCGGGCACGAGGCCCGAGCCCATGCCCCGGTAGTTGGATTGGATGAGCGAGACCATCATGCCGTCCTTGTCGGCAACGGTCAGGTAGGTCGTGTCGCCATCGCGCAGGATGACCTCCGTGATCTGCGTGCCCGGAGTAACGGATGGTGCGGCCCGCTTGATGTCGATGCCCTCGGCGCGCCCGGCATTATAACCCGGCGCGACGAAAATGGACGGATCGAGACCGGAAAAGGCCGGGTCCGAATAGCCCATGGCCCGGTCAGCAAAGGCGAGGCGCTTGGATTCGATCATGGCCGTCAGCGCATCGGCCGAGCCAAAGCCCATCGATTTCAGATCGAAGCGTTCCAGCATCTGCAGCATCTGCAGCGCGGCGATGCCTTGCGTGTTGGGCCCGAGTTCGCACACCGCCACTTCCTGACGGTATTCGATGCAGACCGGTTCGATCCATTCACCTTTGTGGGCGTTGAAATCGTCATAGTCGAGCTTGGCGCCGATCCTGCCGAGATAGGCGGCCATGTTCTTCGCCATGACGCCCTTGTAGAATTCGTTGCGGCCTTTCTTGCCGATCGTCTCCAATGTGTTGGCAAGGTCAGGGTTGCGGAACAGCGAACCTGCCACCGGGGCGGGGCTGAAGTAGAGCTTCTTCGCATTGTCGAATTCTTCCAGTTCGCCGCGTTCGAAGGCCGGGCCGAACCGGCTTTCTCCGCGCGACCAGTACCAGGCAATCATCTCGGGGATTGGTGCGCCTTCGCGTGCGTAACGGACTGCAGGGGCGAGATTGTCCGCCATCGGACGTTTACCGAACTTCCCGTGCAGGGCAAACCAGCCATCGACAGCGCCGGGCACGGTGACGGTGATGGAGCCGAACGAGGGCAGCTTCTTGCCGCCTGCATACTTGTCTGCCTTCGCCTGCGCGTCGGCGAGGGTGGCATCCTTAGGCGCGCGGCCGGAACCGTTATAGCCGTAAAGTTTCTGCGTCTTCGGGTCCCAGACGATCGCGTAGAGGTCGCCGCCGATGCCGTTGCCTGTGGGCTCGACGAGGCCGAGCATGGCGTTGGCGGCAATCGCGGCATCCACCGCCGAGCCGCCGGCCTTCAACACATCGAGCGCGGTCTGGGTGGCGAGCGGATGGGCAGTGGCTGCCGCCCCGTTCGGCGCGACGACGGCGGAGCGCGAGGCGATCGGACGGCCGGCTTCCGGGCGCTGGCCGATCTTGGGATAGGCATCGTTCTCGATCACCGGGCCGGGCATCAGCAAGGAGGTCCTGTCGGCCGGGACGCCGATGGCGGGTTGATCAAGGCGCGCCGGTTCAACGAGGGCGCAGCCAGCGAGGGCCAGTGCGGCCAGGCTGCCCGCAATAAGATGCCGCATCATTCAGATCCTTCGCGCTTGCTGGCCCGTCTGGGGAAATAGTGGCTCGCGAGCCGTGTTGCGCTTCGCTGTCCGGCCACGGCAAACCCCGCTTCGGCATTCACCGCGGCGCCGTCGCACGACCCGTAATCCTCGCTGACGCGGGAAAAAGCGTCGTTGAACTCCTGCACCATCGAGGAGCGCAGGGGCCCGGGCTCCGGGGCCTCGTAGGCCAGCATGTTCGCCATGTACCGGCGCCAGTACTGGTCATCCTTGCCGTTGCAGCGCACCCGGATGGCGTGGGCAGAGCCCAGCAGGCGGGCCAGTTCGGCCGCATCACGGAAATAATCGGGTCCGCGCGTCGGCAGGCCGGACTGCGCAGAGCTTGTGCCCGCCATCAAGGCAAGGCTAATCACGGCGGCATGAAAACGTGTCTTCTTCATGCGCGGACTTTCGCGCGCCTTCGCCCCCGGCTCAAGGGGCTCGACGCCGCTGTTCGCTTTGTGACGGTCGATGATGCAGGAAAGGCGCACGATGGCTGGACCAGCACAGCGCTGGCCGAATTACCCCCGCTGGACATGGCTTTCGGCAATGCGGACGCCTTCTTTGCCCCGTCCGTGCGCGAATTCATGACCGGAATCCTGAAAAGCCCGGCACTGGACTGGTTCCAATCGGCGGCTGCGGGCATCGAGAACCCCGCCCTCGTGATGATTGGCCAGAAGGCTAAGTATTATACGACGAACCACACCCAGGCCGAATCGATGGCCGAATGGGCGCTATGGCAGGCGCTTGATTTCCTGCGCGCTGGCCCCGCCCACCGGACCCAGCAGGCACGTGGCCAATGGCAGCGGACGAATGCGCGCGAGATTCGCGGCTCGCGCTGGCTTGTGATCGGGTATGGCTCTATCGGCGAAGCGGTCGGCCGCCGCGTGACGGCGCTCGGCGGCGAAGTCACCGGCATCCGGCGCACTCCGGGTCATGCGACAGGCGCTGCCCGCATCGAGGCGCCCTCCGCGCTGATGGCTGAGCTGCCGCGCGCCGATGTCGTGCTGCTCTGCTCGCCCCATACGCCGGAGACGGAGAACATGGCGAATGCCGCTTTCTTCGCAGCGATGCTGCCGGAGGCGCTCTTCATGAACCTCGGGCGCGGCGCGCTGGTTGATGAAGATGCCCTCATGGCAGCGCTGGATGTGGGCCGTCCCGCCTTCGCGGCGCTCGACGTGACGCGGACCGAGCCGCTGCCGGCGGAAAGCCCGCTCTGGCGCCATCCTGCCATTGCCATCACGCCGCATGACAGCTCGGACACGCCCGGAACGGTCGCGGGGGCGGACGAGACTTTCCTGGCCAATCTCACGCGCTATCTGCAGGGCGAGCCTTTGAAACATCTGGTTGACCGCGCGGCTTTCGTCTCGGGTTGACCCGCCAACGGAGAATTTCGCATGTCGTATCTGAAATCGATCGCGCTGGCCGCGGTGTCCACTTTTACTCTTGCAGCCTGCGCGAGCGCAGCGCCGGAGACGGCCGCCACCGAGATGACGTCTGATCCGGGTTTCCTGATTTCCGGGACAGACGGCTCGTCCGTTCGTGCGGCCCCGCTCGAGACGTTCGACAAGCCGTGGGCGATGACATTCCTGCCGGACGGGCGGGCCCTCGTCACCGAAAAGGGCGGCGTCATCTGGCTGCTCGGTGTGAATGGCAAGAAAGCCGGCAAGCTGACCGGCGGACCGGATGTGGAAGAGCGCGGTCAGGGCGGGCTCGGCGATATCATCCTGCACCCGGATTTTGCGGCGACGGGTCAGATCTATCTCTCCTACGCCGAGCGCGACGCCGACAATGACGAGCTCTCCGGCGCGGCCGTGGAGATCGCAAAACTCACGCTGACCGAAACCGGCGGCACGCTCAGCGATCGCAGCGTCCTGTGGCGCCAGTTCGATGCGGTGATCGGCAATGGGCATTACGGCCACCGGCTTGCCGTCTCGCCGGACCGGTTCCTGTTCATCAGTTCGGGCGAGCGCCAGAAGTTCACCCCGGCGCAGGACATGGGCTCGACGCTCGGCAAGGTCGTTCGCTTGAACCTCGATGGCAGCGTTCCGGCCGACAATCCGTTCGCCGCCCAAGGGGGGGCGGCGGCTGAAGTCTGGACGCTTGGCCACCGCAATCCGCTGGGCCTGGCGTTCGCCGCCGACGGCAAGCTCTGGCTGCACGAGATGGGTCCGCGCCACGGCGACGAGCTGAACCTGATCGTCCGTGGGCAGAATTATGGCTATCCGGAAGTCTCCAACGGCGACCATTATGACGGCCGGGACATTCCGGACCATCCAACCCGTCCCGAGTTTGCGCCGCCCGCCGCCTTCTGGGTGCCTGCGATCAGCCCGGCTGGCCTCGACATCTACGAAGGCGCTTTGTTCCCGGCCTGGGCAGGCAATGCGCTGATCGGCGGCCTTTCATCCGAAGCCCTGGTACGGGTCGCCATCGCTGCCGACGGCAAGGCGGCCGAGGCTGCTCGTTACGAGTGGGGCAAGCGCGTGCGCGAAGTCGAGGAAGGCCCGGACGGCGCCGTCTACGTGCTGGAAGACAAGGAAGACGCGCGCCTCTTGCGGTTAACACCTGCCGGATAGGCGCAGCAGCGTTGCCAAGTGCTGCGACCTGTCGCAGACGGGTGCCTGACCGCTAATTCCGGAGGCTGCCTTGATCCGCACATATGCCAACCTGACAGACCGGTTCGTGCTGGCCGGAGGAGATCTTTCGGCGCTGGATACCGCCGTATGGGTCGATCTCCTGCGCCCGACGCAGGACGAAGAACGGGCGATCGAGAGCGCATTCGACATCGACGTGCCCACCTTGCAGGAAATGAGCGAGATTGAGCTGTCGAGCCGCCTCTACGCCGAGAATGGCGGGCAGTTCATGACGGCGATGATGCTATCGCATACGGACGGGGACAATGTCGTCATGTCGCCGGTCACGTTCGTGCGGATCGGTGAGCGGTTGATCACGGTACGCTATGAAGAGCCGCGCGCGATTGATGCCTTCGTTACACGCTGCCACAAGGCGGGGACATACACGGCCGACAGCCTGATGATCGGTTTGCTCGAAGGCCTGATCGAGCGCGCTGCGGATGTATTGGAGCGTGCAGGACATGACCTCGATGCAGTATCGCGCAAGATTTTCGCGATTGAGCCGGTTTCATCCACGTCCGCGCCTCCGGCGAAAGCCAAGCCCGAACCGCGTGATTTTCAGTCCGTGCTGGAACAGATTGGCCGCAAGGGTGACTTGCTTTCCAAAGTCTATGAATGCCTTGTCTCGCTGCAGCGTCTCTTGGCTTATGCTGCGGGCATCACTCAGGGCAAGCCAGTCGAGAGCGAGTCTGGCAGCCGCTTCGGCGCGCTGGCCCGCGATGTCCAATCGCTTGTCGACCATTCAAACTTTCTCAACCAGAAGATCACGTTTCTGCTGGATGCCACACTCGGCATGATCAACATCCAGCAGACGACCATCATCAAGATCTTCTCGGTTGCGGCCGTTGTGTTCCTGCCGCCGACGTTGATTGCTTCGATCTACGGAATGAACTTCGACTTCATGCCCGAACTCATCTGGCCTTACGGGTATCCGATGGCGCTGTTCCTGATGGTCGTGTCCGCCGTGGTACCTTACCAATTCTTCAAGTGGCAGCGCTGGCTGTAAATCGAATTGCTCAAGGTGGGGCGGGCACCGGGGGTGAGCGTCTTGCCAGTTTCGACTTCGGACAGCAGGAAATAGTGCCCGCCGTCGAACAGGCCGGGCACGCCGAGCCGGCCGGTGCGTTGACGCGCTCTACAATCACATTGCATCTGCGCTCTGACGCGTCAGACCCGCAAGCCTTCGGCCTGGCGCTGAGCCTTCAGTTCTGCCCGGCCATTCTCGATGCGTTTCCAGATCGGTGCGCCGTCCGGCATCGCCCGCCAGACCGGGACGACATCCTGGGGCCGCGCGCCGGCCTCCAGCTGCTCGCCGACCCGTTCTGCCACCGTCCTCAAATGGATGCCGGTTACCACGGGGCATGCCGTCTCGGCCTGGAACGTCCGCGCGAGAGCAGCGCGCAAGGTTTTGATATCCACCTCCCGTCCACGCGGAATCTTGCGGATGGCGCCGGCAACATCCCGCGGCGTGGTCAGCAACATGGTCTGCCCGCGCTTGATGTCGGCAAAATCCTTCGGGCAGGGTTTGACCTCAGGGCGCTTATCGCAGGCGAATTTTTCGGTCCAGCTCCGGCGCGGCATTGTCAGTCCTCTAGCGGCAGGCAGATTTCAGTGAGCAGATCTGCGGGCGCGGTGTCGATTGGCGTGTTGAGATTGATCTCGAGCACATGATCATCGCGCGGCTCCCGGCCGGACCCGGGCAGCCAGACGCCGAATAGCCAATCGTAAGCGGGCTTGATGCCCGCGTACGGTCCCGTATAGGTCTGAACGTCATACGTTCCACCGCCCGCCATGAAGGCTTCAAGCGGCGCAGGCGGTGTGACCGGAACGTCCGTGAACGCACAAGCATGTAAGCGCAGGTCTTCCAACGGCACACCGTCCGGTCCGTCCCGGTAGCGGCCGAACGGGCCACGTACATGCTGCATCAGGCCATAAGCACCGAGCAGGCTGAACAAGCGTTCGAAGGTCTCACCGATCTCGGTGAAGGCGCCCTTGTGCAACAACCCGACCGCGGGCCTGGCCTGCAGGCGGCGGATATCGACGTTGAAAGCCATGGCATTGTCCTCCCGGATGGCTTGCTGAAGCGAGGCATGCATCCCGGCTTGCCGGAACGTGGCCGGCGCCATGCCATGCGCCGCCGTTAAGGCGCGCGTGAAGGATGATTGAGAGGTGTAGCCCGCGCGCGCCGCGATGGCGGCAAGCGAACGCGAAGAATGCGCGAGGTCGTCCGCCGCGCGGACGCGCCCGATCCGGTCAAGGTAAGACTGGCGGGCCTGAATATCGCTATCGGCCATCAAGATCTCTGCCTGCTGCACCGGGATATTGGCACAGCTGGCTTTGACAAATCTTGCGGAAGTTTACTTCTCTCCAGCCGTCTCGTCCTGTCCGGCCAGAAACGCTTTGAACGGTGCCAGCGACTGCGCGGGAGCTTCCTCCATCGGCACATGGCCAAGTTTGGGGAGCGCGACGAGGCGGCTGTCCGGCAGCAGTTTAATATAGTCAGCCGAATTGCTGAACGGGATCAGACGGTCCTTCTTGCCCCAGAGCAGCAGCACCGGCGCCTTGATCAACGGCAGTCGCGTGGCCGGATCCGTGAGCACGGTCTGTTGCAGACGCTCCAGCAGTGCGCCGCGGCCGCCGGGGGCGAGCATAAGGTCGTGATATCGCTTGACCGTCGCCTCGTTCAGGCGGCCTGGGTCGCCGTAGCTGGCGGCGAGGTTCGGCCGGATGGCGCCTTTGGGCAGGGTGAAGCGCATGGCCTGCATCATCGCGGGCACATCGGCCTTCTCGCCATAGGCAAAGCCCGGGCTCGCAAATCCGTCGGGCGAGATGAGCACGAGCTTGTCCATTCGCTCCGGATGGTCGGCCGCCATGTTCCAGGCGATCCGGCCGCCGATCGAGTTGCCGACCAGCGTCGTCTTGGCGATGCCGAGTTCATCGAGCAGCACCAGGATCAGCGTGATCGTCCGCGCATCGGTATAGTCGCCCGTCGGATCTGGCGGCGACAGGCCGGAACCGGGCAGGTCGATCCGCACGACGCGGTACTCGTCCTTGAGGGCCTGCGCCCAGGGCTCGAACGTGTGCAAGCTGGAGCCGAAGCCGTGCAGCATGAGGATCGCGGGCGCATCCTTCGGCCCGTCATCGCGCACGTGGAGCTGCGTACCCGCCACCTCCACCATGTCGCTCGTATCGCGCAGGTAGGCTTTCTCGAGCACCGCGCGCGATTTGTCGGGTGTGTAGAACCAGCAGCCCCCGAGCAGGACGACAGCCAGCGTAACGCCCAGAATGATGGTTCCCAATTTCAAGTCTGCTCCTGCCGGGCCGCGCATCTATTATGCTTCAGCCTAGCAGGATCTAGGGCGTTTCAGAAGCGGCCGTTCAGACGACGATCTGCGCGCCGAGTTCCACCGCCCGGCCGGACGGGATGTGATAGAAGTCCGTGGCGTTGGCCGAAGATCTTGCCAGCGCCACGTACAGCTTGTCCTGCCAGAGCGGCATGCCACCTTTCTGCGACGGCAGCACGGTGCGCCGGCCGAGGAAGAAGCTTGTGTTCATGATGTCGAACTTCGGCCCACCGGCCTTCTTGCGCAGAAGGCCGAGCACGCGCGGCACGTTGGGACTTTCCATGAAGCCGAAATACAGTTCGACGGCGACGAAGTCATCGCTCAGTTGACGGATCACCGCCCGGTTCTCCTCCGCGACGCGGGGCGTATCGGCCGTGAAGACCTGAAGGATCACGTTGCGCTCGTGCAGCACCTTGTTGTGCTTGAGATTGTGCATCATGGCCATCGGCGCCGACGAGAGGTCGCTTGTCAGGAACACCGCGGTTCCCTTCACGCGCGCCGGCGGCCCGACTTTCAGCGACTCGATGAGGTCCACCATCGGTACGGAGTTGCGCCGCGTCTTTTCCATCAGGATCGCGGAGCCGCGCACCCATGTCAGCATCGTGAAGAGCAGGAAGGCGCCCAGCAGGAGCGGGAACCAGCCACCCGACATAACCTTAAGGAGGTTTGCGCCGAAAAAGGCGGAGTCGACGATGATGAACGGGGTGACGATCGCGAGCGCCATCCAGGGTTTGAACTTCCAGAGGTTCGTCATCACGACGAAGATCAGGAAACTGTCCACCAGCATCGTCCCGGTCACCGCGATGCCATAGGCTGAGGCGAGGCTGGAAGAGGTGCCGAACACCAACACGAGGGCGAGTACACCGACGAGCAGCAGCCAGTTGATCTGCGGCAGGTAAACCTGCCCGCGCTGGTCTTCATTCGTGAACCGGATTTCAAGGCGTGGAAGAAGACCGAGTTGGATCGCTTGCTGGGTAAGGGAAAAGGCGCCCGTGATCACGGCTTGGCTTGCAACAATGGTCGCGGCCATCGTCAGGATGGACAGCGGCAGAAGGCCCCAATCCGGAGCCATCAGGAAGAACGGGTCGGTCGCACGCTCTGGATGGGCCAGCACCATGGCGCCCTGACCAAGATAGTTAAGCGCCAGGCAGGGCAGGACGAACGACAACCAGGTCACCCGGATCGGGCCTTTGCCGAAATGACCCATGTCAGCGTACAGCGCTTCAGCGCCAGTGACGCAAAGAAACACCGAGCCCAGTACCAGGAACGAGGTAGCGCCGTGTGACGTGAGGAAACCGAAGGCATGCGCCGGATTGAAGGCGGCGAGGATGCCGGGATCGTCGCTGATATGCATCAGGCCCATCGCCGCGAGAACGAGGAACCAGATCACCATCAGCGGGCCGAACACCAGGCCGACCTTTCCGGTGCCGCGCGCCTGCGCCGCGAACAGAACAATCAGGATGCCGATCGCAACGGGTTGAACATAACCCTTGTCGAACCCGGGAATGGCCAGCTTCAAGCCTTCCACGGCGGACAGGACCGACACGGCAGGCGTCAGTATCGCGTCGCCGTAGAACAGCGCGGCGCCTGCCACGCCCAGCACGAACACCGTTCGGGTCCTGCGCCCGATGGCATGCTGGGCGAGCGCCATGAGGGCAAGCACGCCGCCTTCCCCCTTGTTGTCGGCGCGCATGATGAAGATGGCGTACTTGATCGTCACGACGAAGATCAGCGCCCAGAGCATGAGCGAGATCACGCCGAGCACTTCGGCCCGCGCGAGCGTGCCGTCTTTCATCGCGCCGTGCAGCGATTCGCGGAACGCATAGATCGGACTTGTGCCGATATCACCATAAACGACCCCGGCCGCGCCCACGGCCAGTGCCCAGAATTTCTCTTTGCCATGCCCATGCGCCGCAGGGGCATAGGCATCCGGTGTATGCGGATCCGGGAGTGATCCCGCGCCCTGAGAAGAGGGGTCAGGCGCTTGGGGGGAACCGGTCATCTAGGGCCTCGGTCAGTCTCTTTGCATGCGGCGGCGAGACTCTCGTCCGTTGGCGCGAGCGGCGGCATACGCCTTTTCAATGAGCGGATCAAATGCCCAGAACGGCGCAGCGTTTGCGCCCCGGCCTGGCATTAAGTTTCGTAGAAGCGCGCGAGCAGGTCATCGCCCGGCCTGGCAAGCGCCTTCACGCGCTGGATCAGGCCGGATCGTCCCCGGGGTTTGATCACGCCGAAGGCCGGTTGCGCAGCCGTTTCAAGCGCCGCGCGGCGTGCTGTCCCAATCAGGTCAGAAGGCGCGACAAGCCGGTCGGCGATATCGTGCGCCGAAAGATCGGCCGCGCCAATAACGGCGCTCGTGAACGCAAGCCGCCGCATCAGGTTCGCCTCGACTTCGTCGCACAACACCAGCACGAAACCGCCGCCGAGCGCATGCCCGTTCGCGGCGGCGACCACCGGCGCGGAGTGCGAGAGGATGACGGATGTCATCCGAGTAATCGCGCGGATCATTGCCGCCTTTTCCGCCGGCGCGTAGCTGCCGAAAGCCCTGATATCAACGCTGGCCAAGAACACGTCGCCGCCGCCGGTCAGGGTAATCGGCAAAGCCTTTGAGGCCCTGGCGACAGCGGCGATCAGCGCCTCGGTCGCCGGAAGGTCCACCGCGTTCACGCGGGCGGTCCAGCGTGATCTCGGTCACGCCGGCGCCCGCCTGAACGCGAACCGGGTCAGGCATTCGTCTTGACCCGAAGCCCAGCCGTGCGGGCGATGGCTGCCTCGGCATCCCGCATGATGTCGGCAACGATGGCCGCCACCGGCTTGACCTCGCGCACGCCGCCGGCCGACTGGCCCATGGCAAAGCAGCTCGTGTCCGGGTTGAGTTTCGCCTCGTCGGTGATGCCGCCAATGCCGCCGATGACGCCGGTCTGGGTCGAATGGATCGCCTGGAACGGGAAGGGCTTGATGTCCTGCGGGCGGGTTTCCCAGTCGTTGATGTAATCATTGGTACGGCAACGCATCGGCTTGCCCGAATAGCAGCGCGTGCGGGTCGTGTCGGTATCACCGGCTTCGACGACCGCCTGCTTGTACATGTTCGCCGCATGCGCCTCGGCAGAGGCAATGAACCGCGTGCCCATCCAGACGCCTTCAGCGCCAAGCGCGAGGGCAGCGGCGAGGCCGCGCCCGTCATAGATGCCTCCGGCGGCGATGACCGGGATCTTCACCGCTTCGACGGCCTGCGCCACCAGCGGCATCGTGCCGACGAGGCCGGTATGCCCGCCGCCTTCGCCGCCCTGCAGAATGACGGCGTCGCAGCCGGCTTCCTCGGCCTTGATCGCATGCTTCACCGCGCCGCCGACGACCATGACCTTCACACCGCCGGCCTTCAGCCGCGCCATGATCGGCAGTGGGACGCCCAGTCCGGCAACGAACGAATCAGCCCCGCCCTTGATGATAACGTCGACGGATTCTTCCAGGCTTTCGGGGCTGGCCGCGAGCAGATCTACGCCGAACGGCTTGTCCGTCAGTTCGCGCACGCGCTTCATCTGCCCGGCGATGAATAGCGGCGAAGTTCCCGCCATGCCGAGCACGCCGTAGCCGCCAGCATTGCACATGGCCGCGCAGACTTCCGCATAGGAAACCCCGCCCATGCCCGCGAGCATGATGGGGTGCTCGACTTTCAACAGGTCCGTCAGCCGGGTTTTCAGCGCCATTGGGGTCTCCGTGGGTTAAAGCAATGATGCTCGCCGCTTAGGCGGACGCCGCCGCGTCAACGCAAGAGTCTTGATCGGCGGGACCTAATTGCCATCCATTGAACAGAATTGCCGCGTCTTTGCCGTAATCTGGCCCTGATCTTTGGCCAAGAGCGCCAACGTCCGCAGAATAGTCTGACGGGCAGGGTGTCAAAGAGATGAAACTTTCCATGACAAAACTGTTTGCAGGTGCTGCCACCGCTCTTTTCCTGGCTGGCGCTGCTTATGCAGCTGAACCAGCTGCCGAAGTCGTCGAAGCTGAAGCGGCCGTCGAAGCCGTTGCCGCCGAAACCGATGGTGAAGCCGAAACCGCTGAAGCTGAAGCTGAGGGCGAAGTCGGCCCGGCTGAAGCTCCCGCCGAAGATGGCGTTACCAAAAAAGCCGCTGCCGAGTAATCGGCAGGCCGGCTTGTACGATCCCCATCCTTAGGCGGATGGGGCCATGTCCAACCGAACTGCGACGGATCAACACAGCTGAATAATTAACTTTCGGCAATGTTGAAGTGGTGTTAAAGTCCACCCGTTCGCAAGAACACTCAACAGGGGTACTAAAATCATGAAAATGCTCGTCCTTGCTGCTGCTGCTGCATCCGCCCTCGTCCTCGCCGCTTGCGGCGCGACCGAAGAAGCTGCTCCGGCCGCTGAAGAAGCCACCGTCGAAGAAGTTGCTACCGAAGTTGTCGAAGAGACCACCGAAGTTGTGACCGAGACGACCGAAGCCGTTGAAGGCGCTGTCGCCGAAGGCGCCGCTGCTGTCGAAGGCGTCACCACGACCGAAACGACCACCGAAACGACCACCACGACCGAAACCGCTCCTCAGTAATCTGAGAGCGATCGGTTTACCGGTCTGAATGATAAGGCCGCTTCCCTCGGGAAGCGGCCTTTTTCTTTTTGCCTTTTGGTCTTGCGGCGCCGGGCTCAGAACTTCGCGTAGCCGCCATCGATAACCAGCGTGTCGCCCGAATGGTATTTCGAGGCGTCGGAGGCGAGGTACACTGCGATGCCGCCAAAATCGGCCGGCTCGCCCCAACGGCGAATCGGCACGCGGGTGATAACTTTCGTGGCGAACGCATCATTGCCTTGCGCGCCTTCGGTCATGTCCGTCGCGATCCAGCCGGGCAGGACAGAGTTGGCGCGGATACCGTACCGGCCGTATTCGACGGCGCAGGCGTTCATCATCGCGATCAGGCCGCCCTTGGTATGTGCATAGGCCTGGTTACGGCCCGCGCCTTCGATACCGGCCAGCGAGGCCGTGCCCACGAGGCTGCCGCCCGAATCGCCCGCCTTGGCCCGCGCCACCATCGACTTGGCGGCCTCGCGCAAGGTGAAAAAGGCGCCCTCGGAATTGATTCGCTGGTTGTAGCGCCAGGTGTCCAACGTCATGTTCTCGAAGCCCGCCGAACCCCGGCCGACGCCGGCATTCGCGATACAGGTGTCGATGCGCTTGAACTCTTCCTCGGCCTCTTTCATCGCCTTCACGACCTGGTCTTCCTCGCCGACATCGACGGCCCAGGCCTTCACCTTGCCCGTACCGAGCTTGGAGGCGGAATTGACCGCTGCGGTATTGTCGTCGGCCTTGCGGCCCCAGATCACGACATCGGCGTTGGACGCGGCCAGCGCCTCCACCATGCCGAGCCCGATGCCCTTGTTGCCGCCGGTAACGACGCAGACCTTGCCGCTGAGGTCGAAAGGTTTGTAGGTCATGGCTTAATTCCTCCCTGAATTATCTTGTCTCACAAAAGTCTAGACGGCCTGACGCTAGGGCGGGTCAAGCCTTGCCTCCGGGCTTTCCCGGAATCTCTGCTTCCGGGTACGGAGAGGCTGCACTGCCTCGCGGCGCGTTCTGGCAGGCGAAGCGCACGTTCCTGCCAGTCACGCTGGCAGCGTTCGGCGTTCTGATGACGGCTGCCATCTTTGTGGCGGTCCGCCCGCAAAGCCCCGCGCGAGGCCTCGCCGTCTTCATGATTGTCGCTGGGATGTTCGGGACGTTTCTTGGCGAAGGGCTTGCTGAACGCGCCCAGTTCCAGCGCCTTCGCAGCTATCTTGCAGGCGAGGACGTGCCGCTGCGCGCGGACAGGCGTGCACACTGCCCTGCCGGGTCGACCCCGCCATGCCGTTGCGCGTGGCTTTTGTGCTCAATCGCGCAGCCCCACACCGGGGTGGCATCTGCTTCGACGCTGCGGACATTATCGGCGGCGTCGAGCTGGCACAAAAGCGCCTGCCTTTGGCGGCATGCGAGACCGCGATGCTGGTGCAGGCGAAGCAAGTTTTCGCCGGCGAAGTCCAGCATGCGCCGTCGTGGGGCGAACACTGGTACGGATGTTCGACGCGCCCCTGGTCGCTCCAGCTGAGAGTCAGGTGGGAATCAAAAGCACGCAACCATCGCCCTTGCCGCCGCAATCACGCGCCGCGTCGCGTCCCACAAGGGCAGCGCCTCCAGCTGCGCCGGTGAGATCCACTCGGCATGGTCCGCGTCGTCCCCCGCCGCGGGCTCGCCGGACACCCAGACCGCCGCATAATCAAACAGCAGGTAATGCCGCGCCACCGCGCCGGTCGTGCGTGAGGTGAAGATCGCGTCCACGACATCCACCAGGCCGCACAGGCGCGCGGTCACGCCGGTCTCCTCGTGCAGCTCGCGCAGCGCGGCGGCCTCGGCCCGTTCACCGAACTCAATACGCCCGCCGGGGATCGACCAGTCTCCCGCCAGCGGCTTCGTGCCGCGCCGGATCAGCAGCACGTCCTCGCCCTTGAAACAGACCGTGCCGACGGCGGGTTGCGGCTTGTCACTCATGGTGTCCGCTCCAGAAGGACCACGGCTTCGACATGTGCCGACCAGAGGAACTGGTCGACAGGATGAATGCGGAGGATCCTGTAGCCGCCATCCACCAGCGTACGCAGGTCGCGCGCCAGTGTCGCCGGATCGCAGGAGACGTATGCAATGCGTGGCACGCGCGACTTTGCAAGCTCCGCCACTTGAGCGGCGGCGCCGGCACGCGGCGGATCAAGCACGACGCCGTCCAGCCGCGAAAGCTCTGCCGCGCCATAAGGATTGCGGAACAGGTCGCGCACTTCAGCCGTGACCGGCTTCAGCCCGTGCGCGCCCCGAACCGAGGCCTTCAGCGCCTCAATCGCCGCCGCATTGCCTTCGGCGGCCAGAACGCTGGACTCCGCGGCGAGGCGCAGGGCGAATGTTCCGCATCCGGAGAAAAGATCGGCGACCCTGGAAGCAAACTTCAGGTGTTCGCGCACGATGCGCTCCATCTCCGCTTCGGCCTCGGCGCTTGCCTGAAGGAAGCTGCCGGGCGGCGGGTATATCGTGGCCGTGCCGGCCTGCACGCTCGGCGGCCGCTCCGTCAGCACATCCGCGCCTTCAATCGAAACACGCGCGAAGCCCGCCCGCAGCGCCGCGCTCGCGGCCTCAGCGCGGGCCAGCGCCTTCACGTCCTTCGCAAGGCCGGTGATATGCAGGTCAAGCCCCGCATCGGTCTCCGTGACCAGCAGGCTGATCTCGTCCTTGCTGCCGAGCACATGGCCTGCAGTCTCCTTCAGGCGCGGCAAGGCGGCCAGGATGGCTGGGCGCACGACCGCGCACTCAGTCAGTGCGACAAGGTCATGGCTTCGGCGTGCGTGAAACCCCACTACCCCCTGCTTGCCCGCCCGCTTCGCTGCAAATGTAGCGCGCCGCCTGGACCCAGACGGCGTGACCCAAGTCTCGGCCACATCCGCCTCCAGCCCGCGGGCCTTCAGGGCACGGAGGATGAGGTCGCGCTTGAACGCGGCATAAGGCGCGGGCGCAAGGTGCTGCAATGAACAGCCTCCACACGCGCCGAAATGCCGGCAGACTGGAGCAGCGCGGTCTGGTGAGGCGCTCGTCACCTCCAACAGACGCAACCGGTCTCCGGCCCCGTCCACCCGCACGGTCTCGCCCGGCAAGGTCAGCGCCACGGATATCCACGCGCCTGCCTCCTGCGCGCGCCCGTCGCCCTGCGCGCCGAGGTGGTCGATGGTGAGACTGCGCGCACCGGAGGCAACCTGGTCTTGTGAGGGCGGCATCAAGGACTCGTATCTGGCGGGGTGGTGCGTCCTCCGATAGCAGGGGCAGACACAGCGCGCAAAGGAGGCCCTAATGGCCAAGGCCAACGCAAAACGCCGTCCAATCAGCCTCGCCCTGCAGGGCGGCGGCGTCCACGGCGCCTATACCTGGGCCGTGCTGGACCGTTTGAGCGAAGATGAGAGCCTCAACATCGCCGCGATTTCCGCCACGTCGGCAAGTGCCATGAATACGGTCGCCTATGCAGCCGGCCTTTCCAGGGGCGGCCCAGAAGGCGCCCGCGCGGAGCTTGAAGCGCTCTGGCGGCGCGTTTCGGAATCGAGCGCCGCGCTCGGCGCCTTCGGCCAGGCCGGCATTGCCTTCGCCGCCGCACTGCAATCCCTCGCCAGCCCTTACGACCTCAACCCGTTCAACTTCAATCCTTTGCGCCGTCTCGTTCAAGAGCAGGTCGATTTCGACGCCGTCCGCGCCTCCGGCCTGACGCTGTTCATCTCCGCCACGAATGTCGAGACCGCCAGTCACGTGTCTTCGCGAAGGATGAGATCACCGCTGACGCGGTGCTCGCCTCGGCCTGCCTGCCGCAGAGTTTCCAGGCGGTCGAGATCGACGGCACGCCCTATTGGGACGGCGGCTATATGGGCAATCCCAGCCTCTTCCCGCTGATCTATTCCGGCGCGCCGCAGGACGTGCTGCTCGTCATCCTCAATCCGCTGGAGCGCCCCGAAACGCCCAAGCGCGCCGCCGAAATCCAGGAACGCCTCAACGAGATCAGCTTCAACGCCTCCCTGATCGGCGAACTGCGGGCCATCGCCTTCGTCCAGCGCCTGATCGATGACGGCATGCTGAAAGCGCCGATCATGAAAAAGTACCGCCGCCTCAACGTCCACGCGATCCGCGGCGGGCAGGACCTCATCGGCTACGGCCTCGCCTCAAAGTATGACACGCGCTGGCGCCTGCTCACCGAACTGCGCGATATCGGCCGCGCCGAGGCCGACCGCTGGCTGCGCGAATGCGCCGTTCATGTCGGCACCAGCACGTCCAGCTTCGACATTCGCAAGGAGTTCCTCGACGCATGAACCTGCGATAAGCTGGCAAGCCGCGTTCCTTTGGATTTGCCCTGCATGAAACACCTTGCCTGCTGTCTCCTGCTTGCACTCGCAGCCACCGGTCTAGCGGCCGCCGACACGTCCAGCCCCAATGAACTGATGACCCAGAAGGCCATGCAGGCCGAGCTTTACGGCGTGCGAATCTCCGGCGTCGAGATCGGCACCGGTGCGGGCTGGAACGAGTGTATCGAGCCGGGCGGGCGCACTGTCTATGAATATGGCGGCAGGCGGATTAAAGGCTTGCTGACGATCACCGAAGCGCCCGCCGCCTGCTTCACCTATCCCGAGACCGGCGTGTCCTGCTTCCGCGTCCAGCGCGCCGTGAAGGGCTACATGTTCCGCAGCACGGACTACGCCATCACCTATCACGCCTCGAAAGTCGAACGCGGGGTGAAGAAATGCTTTGCAACTGATCTGGTCGGCTAAGCGGCGTTCAGATCGCTCCGTAAGCGGATTACGTTTTTCTTAGAAAACTCACCCGCGCCGCGCCATAGTCGCGTGCATCGATCAGCGTCCAACCGGCAAAAATCAGCATCTCGTCCGCGCCTGTCTCGGTCACCACCAGCGCGTTCTCGCTCAGCCATCCGCCGCCAGCCAAACAATCCAGCGCCGGTTCAACCAACCCCTTGTGATAAGGCGGATCCAGGAAGGCCAGTGTGAACGGCCCGCCGACGCCTGCGGGCTTCGGCCCAAGGTCGGTCGCCGAACGCCGGTGCAGCCGCGTCTTCCCGAACAGGCCCAGCGCCTCTATGTTGTCGCGGATCGCCCCGCGCGCCGCGTGATCGGTTTCTACGAACAGGCAGAAGGCCGCGCCCCGGCTCATCGCTTCGAGGCCCAGCCCGCCCGAGCCCGCAAACAGGTCAATCACCCGCGCGCCCTCAATGGGCGGCGCCCAGTCCGCATGGGCAATGACGTTGAACAGGCTTTCGCGCGTGCGGTCACTGGTCGGCCGCGTACCCATGCCCTTGGGGGCGATGAGGCTCCGGCCTTTATGGGTTCCGGCGATGATGCGCATGGTCAGGGTCCAACTTGAGATCGTCCGCGCTTTAGCATGATGGGCGGCGCTGAACAGCCTTGCCTTGAGGCACACCCGGGCGCACTCTTCGCCAAAACACAGGGAGACGAGGTATGGCTAGCATAACTGCCGAAACGCACGGGGCAGCGCGCCTCATCCGCTATGCCAACCCGCCGCGCCACTACATGACCGCCGAAGGCGCCGGCCTGATTCTGGCGGCCGTTCAGGCAGCCGTCGCCGATCCCGCTATCCGCGTTCTCGTATTGGCGGGTACGGAAGATGTTTTCGTGCGCCACTATGATGTGGCCGAAATCATCGCCGTCGGAGAGGTGGTTCGCGCCGGGCAACTCAAACCTGAGGATTTCGAGCGCGGCGGCTTCGCCGACATGATCCAAGCGGTGTTTTATTCGCCGAAGCCCGTCATCGCCGCCATCAACGGTGTCTGCATGGGCGGCGGCTTCGAGCTTGCGCTTGCCTGCGACCTGCGAATCGCCGGCAATCAGGTGCCCCTGATCGGCTTGCCGGAAACCCGCATCGGCATCTTCCCGGGCGGCGGCGGCACGCAGCGCCTGCCGCGCATGATCGGCGAGGCAAGGGCGCTCGAATTCATCCTCCGGGGACAGACGGTCGACGCGCAAGGCGCGCTCGCCCTCGGCCTCGTCAATGCCGTTGCGGCGGATGCCGTCACCGACGCGCTCGCGCTCGCCGCCGAACTTTCAGCCCGCGGCGCCGAAGGCCTTGCCCACGCCAAGCGCCTCGTGCGCGGCGCGCTCACCTGGGGGCTGGTGGATGGCACCCGCGAAGAGCAGCACGGCTTTCACGCAGTCTTGAAGGCGGATAGCGCCATGGCCGCAATGAATGACTTCCTTGCCAATGGCGAAGACATTACACTGTAGCGATGACCGCCCCCCGATCGCCGATGTCTCGTGCCCTCGACCTGGCCCGCGCCGCAGCTACCGCGGGTGAAGTGCCGGTCGGCGCCGTCATCATTGATCCCGCCACCGGCGAGATCATCGGCGAGGGCGCCAATGCGCCGGTGATGGCGCACGACCCAACCGCTCATGCCGAGATCATCGCGCTGCGCTCGGCGGCGTCCCGGCTCGGTAATTACCGCCTCACGGGCCTGCACCTCTATGTTACGCTCGAGCCCTGCGCGATGTGCGCGGGCGCCATCAGCTTCGCCCGAATCGGCAAGGTCATCTACGCTGCGTCCGACCCCAAGGGCGGCGCCGTCCTCCACGGCCCTCGCTTCTTCGGGCAGAAGACATGCCACTGGCGGCCCGAAGTCGAGCAGGACGCCGCGAACGATGTGGAGGCAGGGGACCTTCTCAGGGAATTTTTCCGTACACGGAGATGAGGCCTCTTGCTTTCCCCAAAGTCAAAACTCCCAACTGGGAGCAACCTTAGGAGCCCCCCATGACCGCCACCGTGAAAATCGAAAACGGCATCGCCCTCATCACGATGGATGACGGCAAAGCCAACGCGATCAGCCTCGCGATGCTGGAGGCGGTCAACGCCGCGCTCGACGAAGCGGAGAGGTCCGCCAGCGTCACCATCCTCACCGGGCGCCCTGAGCGTTTCTCCGCCGGCTTCGATCTCAAGTTCCTTGCCAGCGCCGCGCCCGAGGACGTGCGCCGCCTCGTGAATGGCGGCGGCAAGCTTGCCTTCCGCCTGTTCACCTCGAAACAGCCCATCATCATCGCCGCCACGGGGCACGCCATCGCCATGGGCGCCTTCCTGTTGCTGGGCGCGGACACGCGCATCGGCGCGCGCGGCGCTTACAAGATCGGCGCAAATGAAACCATCAACGGCATGACGCTTCCGGGCTTCGGCGTCGAACTGCCCCGCGCCCGCCTCAATCCGATGTACCTCACCGAAGCCCTCGTTCAGGCCCGCCTCTATGCGCCGGACGAGGCCGTGCCGGTCGGCTGGCTCGACAAGGTGGTTGAGCCGGGCGAGGTCCACGCCGCGGCGATGGCTGAGGCTGAGCGCCTGAAGCCGATCGCGAACGGCGCCTACTGGCGCAACAAGATCCTCGCCCGCCAGCCTGCCATCGATGCGATCAAGCCCACGCTGGCCGATTGAGTCGGGCCCGGCAGGCGCGGAACACTACTGGACGATAAAATATTATTGCCAGACAATAATTTTAAGTCTAAGCAGTCTCCAGAACAGGAGACCTCGCATGACCCAGTCCGAAACGCCCGGCGGCGCCGAAGGGAAGCTGACGCAGACCAGTGGGCTCGCCGTCGCGGCCATCGTTCTGCTCGTGATGCTGCTCGGCTCTGTTGGGGCCGACATAGCTGCAAAGGTCGGCACGCGCATCGTCACGCAGGAAAACTGGACGGATGTCCTCAACGCGTTTCTGATTGCTCTTCTGGTCAATTCGCCTGCGCTCATCTTCATCGGGGTGCTCGGAGACTTCGCCGGCCTGTTCAGCCGCACGAGCGAAGGCGAGGTGTTCACACGGCGCAATCTCAAGACGCTGCGCAGTGCGGGCAGTGGCCTCGTCTGGGCCGCCGCAACCAGCGCTATCGTCGTGCCGACCGTGCTCAGCTGGGTGCAGGAGAGCGGGCGCGGCATTCTTTGGGAAGTCAACGATCTCGCCTTCGGCACCGGCGCAATGGGCTTTGTCATCCTCGGCCTCACGCACGTTTTCGCCGAAGGTATCCGCATCAAGACCGACAGTGATCAGATCATCTGATGCCGCGCGATATCATCGTCACGCTCGACGTCATGCTCGCCCGCCGCAAGATGAAGGCGAAGGACCTCGCGGCCGCCATCGGCATCACCGAGGCGAACCTCTCCTTGATCCGCTCGGGCAAGGTCAAAGGCGTCCGCTTCGAAACGCTCGGCAAGCTCTGCGAGGCGCTCGACTGCAAGCCGGGCGACCTGCTCGACTTCGACGTGGTCACCAGCCCCAACCCCTGACGCCTGCACCATGCCCGCATCAACCCTCGTCCTGACGGATATCAAGGCGCGGACGAGAATTGACGCACGCATCACAGTATGAGGGGCTGACAGGCGATTCCTTCGTCGCCTAGGGTGATTGTCACAAATGCATCGGCGGCGAATTAGCAGGCAAAGGAGGCGGGCATGGAACAGATCATCGAGAACACCACCGCCGGCCACGGCCCCAGCCCGACGCTGATCAAGGACCTGCTCGTCTTCCTCATCGCCGCCGGCATACTCGTGCCCGCGATGCGCTGGCTGAAAGTGCCTGCCGTCATTGGCTTCATCCTGGCGGGCCTGGCGCTCGGCCCGTTTGCGCTCGGCCGTCTCGCGCAGGACACGCCGGTGCTGGAGTTTTTCTCGATCTCCTCGGCCGAAGCGGCGCTGCCGTTTGCCGAACTCGGCGTGCTGTTCCTTTTGTTCCTTCTGGGTGTCGAGTTCTCCTTCGAGAAACTCTGGGCGCTGCGCCGCGTCGTGCTCGGCGCCGGCGGCCTGCAGTCCGCGCTCAGCGCCGTCGCCATCGCGGGCGTCGCCATTGCCGTCGGCCTCGACCTTCCCGTCGCGATGATCCTCGGCTTGGCGCTGGCGCTCTCGTCCACCGCTATCGTCATGCAGCTCCTTGTCGAGGAGAAGCGCGCCGCCCAGCCGGTCGGGCGCGCCGCGCTCGGCGTTCTCCTGTTCCAGGACATCCTCGTTGCGCCCATCCTGATCTTCGTCGGCTTCGCCGCCCTGAAGACCGACGCGAACATGGCGGGCGTCCTGCTCGACGCCCTCGTGCGCGGCTTCATCGCCCTCGTGATCATCTGGGCCATCGGCAACTATCTGCTCGGCAGCGTGTTCCGTCTTGCCGCCGCCAGTGGGGGCCGTGACTTCCTGATGGCGCTGACCCTGCTCACCGTGGTGGGCGCCGCCGCGATCACCTACAGCGCCGGCCTGTCGCTAGCACTGGGCGCGTTCCTCGCGGGGCTGCTCGTCGGTGAGACCGAGTTCAAGCACCAGACCGAAGTGGATCTTGAGCCCTTCAAGGGCCTCCTGCTGGGCCTTTTCTTCATCACCGTCGGTATGAGCCTCAACCTGCCGGTCATCGCGGCTCAGTTCGGCTGGATCATGCTCGCGCTGACCGCGCTTGTCGCGGTGAAGGTCGTCATCGCCTATGCGGCCTGCCGGCTGTTTGCGGGCAATCATCCGCTCTCGCTGGAAGCGGCCCTGTTGCTCGCGCCCGCCGGCGAGTTTGCCTTCGTCATCCTCACCGCCGCCCGGGCAGCCGATGCGATCCCCGAAGCGCCGGCCGTTTTCGCCTCGGCGGTGGCGGGGCTCTCGATGCTGCTGACACCGCTGCTCGGCCAGCTCGGCCGCCGGCTCGCGCATCGCCGGGGCGGCGAGAGCGGCCTGCCGCAACAGATGGATCTCGAACACCTCACCGGCCATGTCATCCTCGCGGGCTATGGCCGCGTCGGACAGTCGGTCGCGCGCCTGCTGGCAGATGAGGAAGCCGCCATCCTTGCGCTCGACCGGGAGCCGGACAAGATCCGCATCGCACGCAAGGACGGCTTGCACGCCTATGTCGGCGACGCGGCCCGCGCCGAATTCCTCAATGCCTCAGGTATCGCCCGGGCGGCTATGCTGATCGTCACGGTGGACGATCCCGAACGCGCCGAGGCGATGGTACGTGCCGCCCTCGCGGTTCGTCCGGACCTCACCGTGCTCGCCCGCGCGCATGACGGCGAGCACATGGCCCGCCTCACCGAAGCGGGCGCCAACCATGTCGTACCCGAGGCCATCGAGTCCGGCCTACAGATGGTCCAGTTCGCATTGGAAGTCTTCGGTTATGACACTGAAACCGTCCGTGACCGGATCGCCCAGGCCCGTGACGAGGAATACCGGAAGGCGTGAGAGGCTTACCCTCTCACATCCCCTTGGCGATCTGCGCGAACACGCCGCGCAGCCAGCTCAGCGCGGGGTCTTCGGAGTTTTCCCGCCGCCAGTAGAGCAGGCTGGCCAGCATCGGTGCGGGAATCGGCAGGTCACGCACCACGAGGCCGGACGCCTCCGCCATCGGGCGCGGCGCGACGAGGGCCAGCTGCGTCTGGCGCACAGCCTCGATGGCAGGCTGATGATGCGGCAAACGCAGCGCCGGCGTGATCCGCCCGCCCGCCGCGCGCGCCACTTCTTCTACAAGGCTGCGCCCTTCGCGGCGGCTGGAGACGGCGATGTGGCGAAGCGCAAAGAAGCGCTCCGCCGTCAGCTTCTTGTCCGCAAATGGATGACCCGGCGCCAGCATGCAGGCATAAGGCGTTGCGAACAGAACCTCACGCTCCATGTTGGCGCCGCGCAGGTCCGGCACATCGACGGCAAGGTCGAGGCGCCCGGAAGCGAGCTCCGTGGAGATTGCCGCCCGGTCGATTTGGCTCCAGGCGATCCTGAGGCCAGGGGCCACCGCCTCCAGCTTGCGCGCCACCGGCGGCACCAGCATGTAGGCCGAGGCATCGCGCGCCGAGATGTTGAACACACGGGTCGAGCGCGCAGGGTCGAATTCCGAACGCGGCTCGAGGCCCGCCCGCAGCCGGTCGAGCGCGTCGCGCACCGCCGGCATCAGCGCTTCGGCCATCGCGGTCGGCTTCACGCCGCGCCCTTCGCGCACGAATAGCGGGTCTTCGAAATGCAGCCGCAGCCGGGCAAGCGCGTTGCTCACGGCCGGCTGGGTGATGTGCAAAGTCTCGCTCGCCCGCGTCAGGCTACGCTCCGCATACACCGCTTCCAGTACGGGCAAGAGGTTCAGATCGAGGGATCGCAGGTTCATATAGGACGCGCCTTGGTATCACGGAGCGTGATGAGGCTTCTTCATAAGATAAAGTAGCCGAATAGTCGAGGCTGAGGCATAACCGGTCAGGGGAGTGGAGTATCGCGCATGCCAGCCGTGCTAAAGCCAGCCCGCCGCCTTCAGCAGCATCGCCGCGCCAATGGCGGTGACCAGCCATTTCATCGCCCGCTTGAAATCGATATCGCTCATGCGCTCGAGCAGCTTGCCGCCGAAGGTGGTGCCGATCATCGACAGCGGAATCGCCAGCCCAAAAAACCACAGGGGCGGCCAGAGAGCCGCGTTGCCGCCGGCCCCGCCAGCCGCGATCAACGGAACGCTCCAGAACCCGATCTTCACAAGATGGGCGAGCACCTGCGTAACCGCCTTGGTGGCGACAATCGCACGCCGGTCCATGGGGGTCGCAACGAAAAAGATGTCCAACAGGGGTCCCGCGACACCCCCCAGCGTATTCAGGGCCTGCACGGCAAAACCCGCAAGTTCCGCCTGGCCTCGCTTGAGTATGTCCAGGCTGAGCCAGCCCTTGGGCAGCCAGACCAGCATCGAGGTGAGGGCAAGCAGCAGGTAGACGGCGCGCGCCTCGGGCCGCCAGGCTACCAGCAACAACAGGCCCAAAGCCGCGAGCGAGCCGAGTGCGTAGCGCCGGAAAACACGCCAGTCGATATACTTGCGCCACAGGAACGCCCGGTAGCCATTCGAGACCATCTGGACCACGCCGTGGACGATCATCGCAGTCGCCACCGGCAGAAGGGCGGCCAGAACGCCCATGAGGATCAGCCCGCCGGCCATGCCGAAGATGCCGGAAATGAACGCCGTCACCAGCACGGTGACAAGGATCACGAGGGCCGAAACGGGGCTCATGCCGCGGGCTCTAGCCGAGTCCCGCCGCCGGCGCGAGGTCCAGAAAGAAATTGCGCGCCCCCCGGTGCGTCAGTTAACCTGCTCGTCAAGACAAGCAGAAAATCTAAACCTTGGGAGAGGAACCAGACCCATGCCTGATACACAACGCACCCCCGACGCCGAGGCCGATCTGAACGATCTGCGCATGTCGGAGTCCGTCCGCCCGCTTTTCGAGCACGTGAAGAAATTCATCGCCGAAACGGTCAACCCGATGAGCGTGGAGTTCCACCGCCTCGGCGAGGGCAATCCGAACATCTGGACCTATGCGCCGGGCCAGCTCGAATGCCTCGAGAAGGCCAAGGACGAAGCCAAGAAGCAGGGTCTCTGGAACTTCTTCCTGCCGGACGCCGAAACCGGCGAAGGCCTGTCGAACCTCGACTATGCCTATATCGCAGCCGAGCTCGGCAAGAACCCGATGGCCTCCGAGACGATGAACTGCTCGGCGCCGGACACCGGCAACATGGAAGTGCTCGAGCGCGTCGGCACGCCGGCCCAGAAAGAGAAGTGGCTGAAGCCGCTGCTCGAAGGCAAGATCCGCTCGGCGTATGTGATGACCGAGCCGCACATGGCCTCTTCGGACGCCAAGAACGTGTCGATGAAATGCGAACTCGTCGGCGACGAATACGTACTGAACGGCGAGAAGTATTACGCCTCCGGCGCCGGCGATCCGCGCTGCCGCATCATGATCGTGATGTGCCGTTCGAACAACGGCCCGGACGTCAACCGCCAGCAGAGCCAGGTCCTCGTGCCGCTGCCGCATCCCGGCGTGACTATAGTCGGCCCGATGCACGTGTTTGGCGAGCCGGATGCCCCGCACGGCCATATGCACCTGCGATTCGAGAACGTCCGTGTGCCGAAAGAAAACATGCTGCTCGGCGAAGGCCGCGGCTTCGAGATTTCGCAGCTGCGCCTCGGCCCGGGCCGTATCCACCACTGCATGCGCTCAATCGGCCAGGCCGAACGCGCCCTCGACCTGATGTGCATCCGCGGCCTGTCGCGCGAAGCCTTCGGCAAGCCGCTGGCGAAACTCGGCGGCAACACCGAGATTATCAGCCGCGCCCGTATCGAGATCGAAGCGATGCGCATGATGGTTCTGAAAGCCGCCAAAGCGATGGACGTCCTCGGCAACAAAGAGGCCCGCATCTGGATTTCTATGGTCAAGGCCATGGTGCCCGAGCGCGTCTGCAAGATCATCGACGAGGCAATCCAGATCCACGGTGCAACCGGTGTGTCGCAATGGACGCCGCTCGCCCGGATGTATGCCAGCCAGCGCACCTTGCGTCTCGCTGACGGTCCGGACGAAGTCCACCACATGGTGGTCGGCCGCCATGAGCTGCGCAAGTATGAAGGCGGTGTCGAAGACCCGGCCCTCGCCGCCATCTGGCGCAAGTAAGTCCGGAAACGCAATAAAATCGAAGGCGCGTGGGGTGAAAGCTCCGCGCGCTTTTTTTCGGGTTCAGCATATCCCCGCGCCGATTGACAGCGCTTCGGGTCTGGTGGAGCGTAGCGTCACTAGAGGGAGGTACCTGAAATGTGTTTCAGATCAGCAGTTCTGGCCTTGTCGCTTATCGTTGCAGCTCCGGCCGGGCTCGCTTCGGCGCAGGGCATGGAGCGGATGATCGTCACCGCGAACCGCGTGGACGCGAGCGCCATGCGCAGCGCGCCGGCTGTCTACCGGCGCATTCCGGCAGACTTCGTGCTGGTCGCTGTCACCTTCCAGAGCGCGACTCGGGACGAGGGCGAGCGCCAGCAGGAACTCGAAACGATGTTCAAGCGGCTGAAGTCTAAGGCGGCGCAGGCAGACGGCATTGATCTTTCCGGTGGCAAGCTGGGAAGCTCAACAGCCGATATCGAAACCGTTCTGTTCACGGACATCTATGCCTCGGACTATAATGGAACCGGACGCTTCACCCTGACGCTGAGCGTAGACACGCGCGAGGGCGAGTCATTTGAAAAACTGGTGGGGCGGGCCGAGGACTTCGTGAACACGATCAAGATCGAGGGGCGTTCGGAAGCCTATCTGGGTGATGAGCAATTCATCGGCGCGCGCGACGTGACCAAGCACCGTGCGGACCTGATCGCAGACATCGCCAAGGAAGTCGCCAGCCTCAGAACGCTCTTCGGCATGACGGGTTCGTCGGTCACGCTGACAGGCCTCGAGAACCGGATTATTACGCAGCCTTCCGGGCCACTGGAGCTGGAAATTTTCATTCCGTATACGTTGGTACTTGAAACCGGAAGCTGAGCGCCGCTGTTCAAGCCAGGATCAGGGCTACCAGCGACATGGCATGCACGGCGGCGATCGCGAGGTTGTTGATGACCAACGGATTTCTCGGCCCGACCGCGACCAGCGTTGCAAGTTTGTAGGCGAACTGCAACGGGAACAGAACCGCCGCGATGCAGATAGACAGGTCTGGCTGGCCAAAGGCAAACTGGGCAGCGAGCGCGATCGTCGCATAAATACAAGTTAGAATTCGCCGTGCGGGCGTATCTGGTCCGTACACGCCGGTCATCGCCGGATGGTTCTGGAAGATCAAAAGCTGGATGATCGTGACGACAATCACATTCACAAGATGCGACAGGGTCACAAGCAGCATGTGTCGCCCTTTGAAATCCTACGCTGTCTAGGCAAGACAAGGGCTATCAGGTTAAGGGGGTCAGAACGGCACGTTCGGATCGTGCTCACCGCTCCCGCCGGGGACAAGGCCTGCGAAGTCAAAAACGCGGGCATCGTGCAGATGGCTGGGGCGGACATTCGCGAGGGCGTTGGCCATGACCTGGCGGACGCCCGGCTTCTTGCGTTCCCACTCGTCGAGCAGGTGTTTCATCGCGACGCGCTGCAGCCCGTCCTGGCTGCCGCAGAGATTGCAGGGGATGATCGGGAAGGCCATCGCCTCGGCGAACTTTGCGAGGTCGGCCTCGGCGGCGGTGATCAGGGGGCGGAAGACCATCACGTCGCCCTCATCGTTGAGTAGCTTCGGCGGCATCGCGGCGAGGCGGCCGCCATGGACTAGGTTCATCATGAAGGTCTCGAGGGCGTCATCGCGGTGGTGCCCGAGCACAATCGCCTCGCAGCCTTCCTCGCGCGCGACGCGGTAAAGGATGCCCCGGCGCAGGCGTGAGCACATGGAGCAATAGGTACGCCCGGCTTCGACCTTTTCGGTGACGATGGAATAAGTGTCCTCGGTGATGATCCGGTGCGGCACCCCGATGGAGGCGAGCCAGTCCGGCAGCACGTGTTTCGGAAAGCCCGGCTGGCCCTGGTCGAGATTGCAGGCGATGAGGTCCACCGGCAGGGAGCCTTGCCAGGCGAGGTCCATCAGCACCGTGAGCAGTCCGTAGGAATCCTTGCCGCCGGAGAGACAGACGAGCCATTTCGGGCGCAGCTTGTCCCCCGCCTCAACGGCGCGCCGGTCGATCAGCCCGTAGGTGTCGATCACTTCTTGAGCGCCGCGCACGAGGCGCTTGCGCAGCTTCTTGAAGCTCACGCTGGCCGGCGCGTTGGCATAGAGGCTCGGGACGGAGGAGAGCGTGTCGGGCATGCGCCCGGATTTGCCATGCGCCGCGGGGGGCGGCAAGGGTTAGCGCGCGCGGCACCAACGGCCAAATGCAGCGGCCGCTGGCCGCTTGTTTCAAAGAAATTTGTTTTTTGGCGCGCGGATTTAATCGGCCCACGCATCCAGTTCGAGGGCCCTCGCCCCCGGCCCCTCTCCCGCGCGCGGGAGAGGGGGGACGTCGGTCTTACAGCGCCCAGCCGAGCTCGATGCCGTAGATGCGGGGCTGGTTGAAGATACCGGTCAGGTTGTTGAAGTCGATGGCCGAGACCGTGCCGATTTCGTCAGTCAGGTTACGGACAAAAGCTTTACCGGACCAGGGACCCTTGCGGTAGCCAATGGCGGCGCCGCCTTCCCAGCGGCCTTCCGCCGTGAACTCGGTCGACTCGTAGAGGAAGATGTTCGAGTCAGACCGGTAGGACCAGTCGGTTGAGGCGAAGATTTCGCCGCCGCGCCAGTCGCGGGTGTAGTCTAAGGCAAAGTTGCCGATCCATTCCGGCGCTTGCGGGAACGGGTTGCCGTCGATCAGGGCGCCGCCGGTAACAAGGTCGATCGGATCGCGCACGGTGCAGGGCGAGCCGCAGACGCCGGCCGTCAGGCCTGCATCGTCGATCTCGGTGTTGTTGTAGGAAAGGCCCGCGCTGAAGGCGAGGTTCTCGGAGAGAAGTGCGCGGACATCGGCTTCGAACCCGTAGCCTTTGCCCTCTTCGGCGTTGAGCAGCTGGTTGAAGTTGCCGGCGCCGCCGATGGCGGTGAGCTGCAGGTCTTCGACCGTGTAGGCATAGACCGCGACGTTGGCATCAAGGCGGCCGTCCAGCATCGTCGTTTTGACGCCGGCTTCATAGCTGTCGAGGATTTCCGAATCGGCCGTCGTGACCACGTCACCGAACAGGATACGGCCCTGGATCGATGGCGCACGGAAACCGCGGGCGATCCGTCCGTAAACGTTGGTATCGGCGTCGACGGCATAGGTGAGCGAGCCATCCCATGACAGCTGCTCGTCTCCGACCGAGGCCGAAAGCGGCCCGAGACGGTCGACCGAGCCGAGGAACGGCGTTGGGGTTTCGAAACGGTTGGCCACAAGGTCCTTGGTCTCGTCCGTGTAGCGCAGGCCGACCTGACCGGTCAGCTTGTCGGTGAGGTCGTAGGCGACGCTGCCGAATACCGCGAAGGACTCTGTTTCCTGCGTCTGGAAGGCAGAGCCGTTCTCGACGCCGCCCGCGAGCGTGTCGTAGCTGTAAGAGCTGATATCGATTTCTTCGTCGAAGGCATACAGGCCGGCCGTCCAGCGCAGGGCGGCGTCTTCGCCGTTGGACAGGCGAAGCTCGTGCGTGATCTGTTGGTGGTCGTCGATTCCATCGGCCGATTCAGCGGCGAACGGGATGAACCCTGGTCCGGAAAAACCATCATTACCAGCGCCAAACGGGAAGAAGAAGTCCCCTGGAACGCCCGATCCTGTCACATTGGTTCTGGCAATCGAGCCGCCGTCGACGTCGCCGCGCGAGAAGGTTTCGACCGTTTCGTATCCGAACAGGTAGGTCAGGGTAACGCCCGACAGGTCCCAGTCGGCGCGCGAGGTGAAGCCGAGTGCGTCTGTTTCGAGCTCCGAGTTGATCTGGCCGTCTGCGAAGTTCTTCTCCCGGTCGAAGCCGGGGCGCGGACCAGACTGGCCAGCCTGGAAAGCGTTAGCCTGGAAGCTGACCTGGCCGCCATCGAGCGTGCGGCCGTGCAGGTTACCGAGCCAGGTGAGGTTTTCGGTCACGTCCACCTTGGCCTGGGCGCGCCAGGCGAAGTCCTCGTAACCTCCCGCATCGGCGCCGCCGGTGGCGAGGCCGGATTCGATATAATCGTCACGGCGCTGGAAGACGCCCGAGACGCGCAGCGAAACCTTGTCGCTGACCGGTCCGCCTACGGCGCCTTCAACGTTCGTCGTGCCGAAGGTGCCGTAAGAGGCGCGCAGGTAAGCATCGAGTTCGTCGCCCGGTTTGACGCTTTCGAACTTCAGGGCGCCGGCCGGCGTGTTGCGGCCGAAGAGCGTGCCTTGCGGGCCGCGAAGGACTTCGACGCGTTCGGTGTCGAAGACCGGGAAGCCCTTGAGAACCGGGTTCTCGTAGACGATCTCGTCATAGATGAAGGAGACGGGCTGGGAGGCGTTGAAGTCGAAATCCGTGTTGCCGAGGCCGCGGATATAGGGGCGCGGGAAGATGCGGCCGAAGGAGGTTTCGATGATCAGGCTGGGCACGCGGGCGGTGAGGAACTGGATGTCTTCGCCGGCCTGGCTGAAGGCGCCGAGGTCGCCGGCATCGAGCGACGTGATCGAGACGGGAACGTCCTTGATATCTTCCTCGCGCTTGGTGGCGGTAACGGTAACCGGATCAAGCCGGAGCGCGACCGCTTCGGGCGTCGTTTCCTGAGCGATTGCGGAAGGGGCAAGGAGGGCGAGTGCGCAGCAGGATGCCATGCCGTACTGCCAAGTGCGTGTAGCTTTCATGGATGTGTCTCCGGGAATCGAAAAATGCGTCTTCAGCGCTGGTTGCCGAACAACATCCGTGACGGATTTTTCTCAAGGGGATGACAGGTTTGTGAAGCCGATTTTTGTCAGGCTGCGTGATTCCGGCCACGCTCGCCTGAAAAGCGAAAAAGATTCTTCCACCACTGCCGGAACCGCCACTCGGCGCGCAGTTTCGCATTCGAGGGCAGGTCGAACTCACCGCGCGGCACAAGCATGTCGTTCATGCGCGGCTGGTAGTGGCGGATGAGGTCTTCCTCGATGAGGGCGCGTTCGGAGGCAGTGCGCACGACCAGGACATGGCGTTCCGTGGCGCCGCGCTTCCACCAAGCCTCCCACCAGCGCTCATGGCCATAAAGGCGCGAGCGCAAGCTGGTCGCCTTGCCGATATAGAGCGGCTGCAGGAAGAAGCCGAAGCGGCGGCGCACGAAGACGTAGATGCCACTGCCGTCGGGGATGCCCTTTCGGGTGAGCGTGATCTTGAAACGGTAGCGCTGGCCGGTTTCGCCGCGCCAGACGTGCCAACCGAAAAGGAACCATTGGAAGAGGAACATGAACCCACCGTTTGCGCTCGCACTGTCGGAGCGCGCGCTGAGATTCAACGATCTCCGGTTAATGGCGCATTAACCGAGAGGCAGCGGCCCTCGGTTCAGGCTGGCATCAAGTGGACATAGACTTCGTTCAGGGTGATCTTGCCATCACGCACGAGGCAGAGGTCGAAACCGCGCATGGACGCGTCCAAGCCGGTCTCGCCAATGGCGCAGTACCAGCGGCCGCAGAAGCCGCCGGGGATCGGCCAGGTTTCGTCTGGGGTGTAGATCATCTTCGGGGTCGACGCGAAAAGGCCTTCGAGATAGGGGCGCAGCTGGGAATGGCCGGTGAGGCCGGCCGCCGTCTGGGTGTCCTTGTAGACGGTGTCGGCGGAATAGTAGCACAAGAGCTTGTCCACATCCTTGGCGCTCCAGGCGCCGAGCCAGGCGGCGTTGAAGGTCTCGATATCGAGCGTCATGCGGTCTCCAGTCCGAGCACGCGGGCGCGGTGGGCTTCGGTGAAGATCTCCGCGGGGACCTGTTCGGGCCCGGCCATGATGGCGACACCGTGGAGGCCGAGGGTCGGGTCGGCCGTCTTGCGCTCGTGATAGAGGCGGCGGCGCTCGCGGGCAGCCTCGCCGAACTCCATGTCAAGCTTCGCCTGCAGCTGTCCTGCAAAGCGCAGGCGGCGCATGCGTTCGGTCCGTTCCTTCGCATACGGAGCGAAGTTAGGTGCGGCGTCCGCCAGTGTTTCCTTAAGGATGTCGGAGACGATGCGTACGTCGCGGTACGTGATCGAGAGGCCAAGGCCATTGATCGGATCGTTCCAGCCGGCCGCGTCGCCGATGAGGACGCAGCCCGGAGCGAAGGGTTCGTCCGTCCAGCTGTCATTGTTGAAATAGGAGAAAAGCGGGCCAGCCGGCGTGCCGGCGGCGAGGGCGGCGTTATCCGGCGCGCAGGACATGCGGAAGGCTTCGAGGAAACGGCGGGCGCCGTCTTCGCCGTTGAAGCGGCCCTTCTCCTCAAGGGCATAACCCCCATAGACGCGAACGCGCCCCTCGCCCTGCGGAAAGGCGAGGAAGCCGAAACTGTCCTCGGTGCCGATCGCCTGCCGGGTGGGGTTCCAACCTTTGACGTTCTCGACGAGCAGCCCCGCGAACCAGTGGTGCGGCTTGTCCTGGTGCAGTTGAATGCCGGAGGCGGCGCGCACTTCGGACTGGCGGCCTTCGGCGCCGACGATCAGCGGCGCATGAGCGGTGTGTTGCTGGCCATTGTGCGTGTACGTCACCGAGGGGCTCGCGCCGAGCGTGATGGCGTCGACGATGACTGGGCGCAGGCAGGTGGCGCCTTCGGCGCGTGCGGCGTCATACAGCGTCTGGCAATGGCGCGGGTGGCCGAGGCAGAGCGGGCCCGGCACATCGGCGGCAAAGATGCCGAGGGGCAGCGGGGCGGCTTCGCAGTCTGCCGGGGCAAGGCTTTCGTCATAGGTGACGTGGTCGGTGATATGGTGACCGCCGGCCGACATCAGCAGATCGTAGAGGCCTAGGCGCTTGGTTTCGGTGACGCCCCAGGGCGCGATCCATTCGCCGCGCACACGGTCTTCGTAATGCTCTGATTTCTCTAGCAGCAGCACGTTGCATCCGGCGCGGGCCGTGACAGCGGCAAGCGCGCTGCCGCCAATGCCGCCGCCGACGATGACGAGATCGTAGGTCATGCGAGTTCCTCCGGGCGGCGTCTGACGCGCCGTGTGACCACATTCTGCGCCGCGCTGCGAAGCTTGGCAAACCCTGACTTTGGCGCCCTGACGCTGCGTCGGCTTCAGGCGAGGGCTCGGCGGACCGGCGCGAATGTCATCCGGTGAATGGCGCAAGGGCCGAGCCGCGTAAGCGCCTCTGCGTGGGCGGCGGTGCCATAGCCCTTGTGCTGGCTGAAGCCGTAGCCGGGGTGCTCAGTGCAGAAGGCCTTCATCTGCGCGTCGCGGTGCGTCTTGGCGAGGATCGAGGCGGCGGAGATAGCGGGCTCGGTCAGATCGCCTTTGACGATGGCGCGGGCGGGCGCGGGCAGGTTTTTCGGCAGGGCATTGCCGTCGATCAGGACCGCGCCGGGGGCGCGGGCGAGGGCGGCGATGGCCCGCGTCATGGCAAGGAAGGTGGCTTCGCGGATGTTGAAGCGGTCGATCTCCTCGGGGCTCGCCTCTGCGACGGCCCAGGCGAGCGCGCGGGCGCGGATCTCCGGCGCAAGCCGGTCGCGGGCGGCTTCGGAGAGTTTCTTAGAGTCCGTTAGTCCGGCAATGGGGCGCCCCGGATCAAGGATCACCGCGGCTGCGGTGACGGGCCCAGCCCAGGGGCCGCGCCCGGCTTCATCAACGCCGCAGGTGAGGAGGGATGCCATCGTTTCAGCCAGCGGTTGGAACAATTCTGTCCGCATAGCGCAGCACGCGTTTCCAGCCGTCTTCCTCGCGCGGGAAAACGGTCGTGACGCGCAGCGCCATGGCTGGGAGCGCAAGGCGGCTCGCGGCGATTGCGGCGGTAAAACTCCCAGCAGACATGTGGTGTCGCCTTTCGGGCGTCGGACTTGCGCTCTTGAATGAGCGGGAGTCGGGACCAGTGGCTAGGTATGGACGATCTTGCACAGCGCGACTTCAGTCATAGCCCAGGAATGCCCGAAGGTTCGCCAGTACATTGCGATCAAGGCAAAGTTCGCGGTGATCGAGCCCGGAGACGCCGCAGACTTCCGCGCCCGCCAATTTGGCGGCAACGGCTGCTATGTCATCCAGCGGGCAAACGGTGTCAGCATCCGAGCCGACGAACAGCAGTTTGCCAGCAAAATTCGATAAGGCGGCTTCGAAGTCGAACGGTCCGATTTCGCCGCCGCCCGACGCGGCCACGATTTCCAGCGCGCGTTGAAGCGCGGCGGGGTCCACGCCGATCCGCCGCTTGCTTTCGGCCCAGCCGAGAACGGGCGGTGCGATCAGGATGACGTAATCCGCCTTCGCCCCGCGTTTCAGCGCATTCGCTGTGGCCACACACCCGAACGAATGCGCGATGATGGCGTCGATTGGCGCTTCGGCTTCGCACACGGTATAGACCGATTGGCCCGCAGCCTCACCCCCGAAATCAGCAGACTTTGAGGCGCCATGGCCGGGCAGGTCCATCAACAACACGGGCCGCGAATTCACGATAAAATCCTGCGCGAACTGGCGCCAGATCCTATGCGTATCGTTCCAGCCGTGGACGAACAAGGTCGCCGGGCCCGCGTGCGCGCGCCATAACGGCGTCTCGCCGGCATCGCATCGTGCATTGGGCGCGAGCATGTTCTGGCCGGGCGCCGCGCTCGGCGAGGTGGGCACAAGCTCGGCGAGCAGGGCTCTGACGGCGTGTTCGATTGAATCGGTCATGCAGGCATATCTCCGAATTCTGACTTTTCGGCGAACCGGCCATCCCGTCAATGCAGCCACGAAACAATCGGCCTGCGCCCGATGCCTGTTTGTGCCGCGAGCCCGCCTGCTTGCCTGTGTCTGACGGGAACCGGCGAAAATGGACCGCCGTGCCTAATGATTTTTAAACCTCGGTTTGATATCATTCTTTGGCCGAAACAAGCCGCAGGACGAAACCCATGAACCTTTATCATTGCATGGTTGAGCTCAAGAGCGGAGACCGCGCGCTCCAGTTCGCGGCTGCCGCAGATGCCTGGCTCGGCCACCTGAAATCCGAGAAGATCATCAGCGACTGGCGCCTGCTGCGCCGCAAGTTTGGCCTCGCCTCTGGTCAGCATACCGACTTTCTCATCGAAATCGAAGTCGAGAGCATGAGCGAGCTGGAAAAGGCTTTCAGTCTCCTGTCAAAGATGGATGACGAACATACCCGCCGCTACGAATTCATGCACAGCCTGATTGGGTCGATGGAAGTTGGGCTCTACCGGCCATACCCGGATCCTGAGCAACGCGAGCGCATCGCGCTCCTTTGATCCCTTTGCCGATTCCAAGGGCGAAGGGAAACTGACGCCGCCGAATGACGGCGTCATGCAGGGCGCAAGTTCACACGCATGATCAGCCAGCAGACCGACCCGACGCACCGCAAAGCGGCGCGCGCGTTTGCGTATGACTGGCCTCGAACCTGACAAGGTTCCCGCGCTGGGCAGACACCCCCCCCCCCCGGGGGGCGGGCTTTTTTTCTTCGTCCCCCATCTGTCAAGATCAAGGAGACTGACATCAGTTTTCAGGCCGATAACGAGATCGACACGCTGGCGCGCGACATGAACCCGAGGGCGGCCGCGGCATTCGAAGCGGCATGTCCGGACTTTGCGAGACCGGGCTGGAGGCGGGCGCGCATTGCTGTGGAGATTTTGCGTTTGGCACGGCTGCAATGGCTTCAGCCCGGCAACGAAGCGCAGATCATCGCGCCGGCAGCGCTCCGGCGCGAGGTGGCTGCGGGCGTCCACGCGGTGCATACATGACCGGGTGTCGATCTGGCCCGCGTTGGCGCGTCAGGGACTTTCAACTACCCGGCGGCCCGTGGCCGGGAAGTCTGTAAAGAAGCCGGTCGCGCCAGCCGCGAGGGCGGCCCGGATCTCCTCCTCGGGCGTTGCCGCCCAGTCGGGCTTGTCATCGTCGCGGAAAGTCCAGGTGTGGACGGCAAGGCCAAGCGCCCGGGCCTCGGCGGCATACCCTGTCGGCGCGCCGGTATCCGGGTCAATCAGCAGGGATTTGTATGGCCCGACACCTTGGGCATAAGTCGCGATCTCGGCTAGCGGGATATTGGCGTGCGCGCCGGGTTGCCAGTCACGCGGAAAAACAAGCTGGACGCGCGGCGTTTCGATCCGCTTACTGAGGGTTTTCAAGATTTCCGGCTCGAAACTCTGTATGAAGACGTTTGCGTCAGGTCCGTCGAGACCGGCCGCGGTGAGGGCGTCCACCATCGCCGCCGCCATATCGAGGCCGGCGGCGATGTGTTCGGCAGGCCATTTCGTTTCGGGATAAAGCCCGACCACCCGGCCCCGCGCGGCGCCCTCGCGCTTCGCTAGGGCGATGATCTCATCAAATGTGGGGATATCATAAAGTCCGTCATAGGACTTTGACCGGCCATCGCGGACCTGCTTCGCGCGTAGCGTTTTCAGCTCGGCGGCCGTGAAATCGAAAGTCCACCAGTCCGTCAGGGTTTGGCCTTCCGGCCCGGTCAGCGTCCGTTTTCGGCCCGCAAACCCGGGCCGCGCGGCGATGTCAGTCGAGTCCGACAGCCACGGATCATGCCGGGCCATCAGGACGCCGTCGGCGCTCATCACAAGGTCCGGCTCGATGTAGTCTGCGCCTTGCGCGATCGCGAGACGGTAGGCTTCGAGCGTATGTTCCGGCCGCTCACCGCTGGCGCCGCGATGGGCGATTACGAGGGTCTGTTCCGGACCCGGCATCACAGACGGTGTGGCGCAGGCTGCAAGGAGGCTAAGGAAGGCAGCGGTCAGGACATGGCGCATCATCAGTTCTCCTGTTGGACGCATCTCATCGCATGCTTTTGTGACGGCCGCATCTCGCTTCGTGAGGGCTTCTCGCAACGTGATGTCTGGCCTTTCCCGGCGGGCAGCGCCAGCATGGACAAAACGGAGGAGACGGACATGGATTTCGGACTGAAGGACAAGGTGATCTTCATTGCGGGCGCGAGCCGGGGCATTGGCTATGGCATCGCCGAGAGCCTCTTGGGCGAGGGCGCGAAAGTGGCGCTGACGGCGCGCGGGGCCGAGGCGCTGGCCGAGACGAAAGCTGAGTTTGCAAAGCGCTTCGGCTCGGACAGGGTCTGGAGCTTTGCGGGCGACCTGACGCAGACCGCGCCGATCGAGGAAGCGCTGGCCAAATGCGAGGCGGAGTTCGGGCCGATCACCGGGGCGGTGGCGAACGTGGGGCTGTCGCCGTCGCCGTTGGGTCTCGATGTGTCGGACGATGAGTGGCAGGCGGGGCTCGACCAGAACCTGAACTCTGCCTTCCGGCTGGCGCGCGGCGCCATTCCGCGCATGACGAAGAATGGCGGCGGCAGTTTCCTGTTCATCAGCTCGATTGCAGGGCTTGGCGCGCTCGGCACGCCGCTCGACTACGGCGCGACCAAAGCGGCGGTGAACCATCTCTCGACCAGTGTGGCGCGGTTTGCCTTCGATACGAAAGTCCGTGTCAATACGATCGCGCCGGGCAATATCATCTTTGCCGGGAACAATTGGGAGAAACAGTCAACTGGACCGCGCGCGGAGAACTGGTGGCGCTGGATCAAGCGGGAGGTGCCGATGAAGCGATTCGGCACGCCGCAGGAGATCGGCGATACGGCAGCGTTTCTCTTGTCCGAGCGGGCGAGTTTCATCAACGGCGCCGTGATTGCGGTCGATGGCGGGCAAACGCGGTAAACCGGGCGGGCGACCACGTCCTGAACCTCATCCCGGCTTTCACCGTGATGTCGAGATGGGATCGCGCTTAACGTTCCGTTTGCGGATTATTGAATCCCGGCGCCTACAACCGGCTTGGCCGAGATCTTCTGCTTGGCGGGGCCGAAGCAGTCGCCGCGCTTCAACGCGATCTTGGACGGAAAATCTGGCTTCTGGAACTTCACTTCGGCGACGCCCCAGCGTTGCCAGGTCTTGCCTTCGGCGTCGACGAGGCTGGCGGCGCAGACGGGCCCGGCATCGGCCGCTTCAACCCAGTACCCCTGGTAGGCGCCGCGGCCACTAAAATACCCACCAAGGCCTGGCACGAAGATATAACCCGGCTCAAGGCCGCCTTCCGGCTTGTAGCTCAGGATGGCCGTGGCGCCGGCGTCGCGCTCATAGACGATCTGGTTGCCGCTGGGCAGGGCCCAGACTTCATCCGCATGGGCGGCAAGCGGGGCGGCGGCGAGGAGGGCGGCGAGGGCAAGGCTACGTAACATCAATCAGGTCTCCTGCGGAAAGCTGTCAGCTAATCATGCGAGGCGAAAATTGATAGCTGGATTTGATTGCCTCACACCACGCGTGCCTTCAGGCTCGTCAGCCACGGCACAAGCGCGGCGTTGACCTCAGCGGGGCGTTCCTGCTGGGTCCAGTGGCCGCAGCCAGGAAGAACGACGGCCGTCTCAAGATTCGGGACGGCGGGGCGCATCTTACCGATCGGGTCGTCCACCAGCCCGAAGCCGTTGAAGGCCGGGTCCTTGTCGCCCGCGATGAAGCAGGCCGGCTGAGCGATGGTCCGGCCCCGGAAGGGCGAGAGGAATTCAAAGTCGCGCGTGTGGTTGCGGTAGCGGCTCATCGGGCCGAACAGGCCTGAGCGTTTGAACTCAGCTTCATAGAAAGCGAGGTCGGCGCCGGTCATCCAGTAAGGCATCACGTCCGGCACCGTCAGGGTGTCCATGAGCGTGGCGCTCGAAGGGAGGCCAAGTTTCCAGTCGCCCTCTTTCGCATCGCCCGAGATGGAGAAATAGAACCCCTTGAGGAAGGCGGTGAGATTTGCTTCGAGCGCAGCCTCGGCGCGGCCGGGGTCCCGGAAGTAGGACTGGTAGAAGAACCGGTTGCGATCGTCGAAGACGCGCTGGATCACATCGTCGAAGGAAAACTCCGGCGCCCCGAAGAAGGGCACCGAGAGCGCCGCGACGGCGGCGATCCGGTCCGGGTGGAGGAGGGACGTGTTCCAGACCTGCGGCGCGCCCCAGTCATGGCCGATGAGGGTGAAGGGCACGCCGGGCGACAGCGCAGCGCCGACGCCGAGGATGTCGCCGATCAGCGCCTCCATCCGGTAGTCCGCAACCTCCGGCAGGCGGGACGAGCCGCCATAGCCGCGCACGTCCATCGCAGCGGCAGTGAAGCCGGCGGCGGCGATGGGGGCGATCTGGTGGCGCCAGGAATACCAGCTCTCCGGAAAGCCGTGCACCATCAGAACAAGCGGGCCGGTGCCTTCGAGGGCCACGCGGATCTGCGCAGCGCCTGCATCTATAGTGCGAAATTCGGGCATGCTTGCCTCCCCTTGTTTGCCTGAAGCTGCGACAGGGCGTGCATGGCGGCAAGCCGCTCCCACGCGGAAAGCCTTGCGGAAACCTCCGGCGCAAGGTTCAATCGCCCCCGCAACTCAGAACACAAAGGGCATCCCCCATGGCCGAACTTCTCGCATCGCCCGCCTTCTGGGGGTCGCTTGCCACGCTGACCTTCCTTGAGGTCGTACTCGGCATCGACAATTTGCTGTTCATCTCCATCGCCACCGGCAAGCTGCAGGGCGAGGAGCGCAAACGCGCCAGCCGCATCGGCGTCTGGGGCGCGATGGTCCTCCGGATCATCATGCTTTCCCTGATCTTTGTGATCATCGGGCTCGACAAGGAGCCCTTGTTCCATTTGCCCCATTGGTTTGCGGAGTTTGCTGCTGGCGGCGTGGATGAAACCGCGCATCACATTGAGGAAATCACGATCAAGGACCTGATCCTGTTCGCGGGCGGGTTGTTCCTGCTCTGGAAGGGCACGCAGGAAATACACGCCTCTGTCGAGGGCACCCACCATGAGGAAACGACCGCGAAGGCGACGTTCACAAATGTCGTGATCCAGCTCTTCGTCATCAACTTCGTGTTCTCACTGGACTCGGTCATCACCGCGATCGGCATGACCGACATCCTCGCCGTGATGGTGGCGGCGGTGGTGCTGTCCACGCTGGTCATGGCGGTAGCGGCCGATCCGCTTTCGAAGTTCATCGCAGAGCACCCGACGACGAAGATGCTGGCGCTGGCCTTCATCCTGCTGGTCGGCGTGGCGCTGGTCGCTGATGGCCTCGGCTTCCACATTCCGCGCGGTTATCTCTACTTTGCGATTGCCTTCTCGCTGGCGGTGGAGCTGCTGAATATCCAGACCCGGAAGAAGTCTGAGACCAAAGGTCCGCTGCATTGAATCACCAGACCCGTCTCCCTCGAAGGAGAGCGGGCTCGGAAAAATGGAAGGAACAGAAGTATGACGGCGCATCATATCAAACTTGAGAAGCGCGATGACGGCGTCGCCATCCTGACTATCGACCGCGCCGAAAAGCGCAATGCAATGACCTATGCGATGCTGTTCGCCTTCATCGAAAAGGTGCGGGAGGTCTCCGCAGACGATGCGGTCCGTGTATTGATTGTCACAGGCTCTGGCGGCGCGTTCTGTGCGGGCACCGACCTCGCCGACCTCTCCACGATCCCGGGCGAGACGCGCGGCGTGCGGGGTGAGGCGCACGAGGGCGATGTCTGGTGGCCGCTGGTCGCTTGCCCGAAGCCGGTGATCGGCGCGATCGATGGCTACGCCGTCGGCATGGGCGCCGAGTTTTCAAGCCAGTGCGACGTGCGCATCGTCACGAACCGCGCGCGCTTCGCCTGGAACTTTGCGCACCGCGGCCTTGTGCCGGACACCGGCGCCGGCAGCTGGATACTGCCGCGCCTGATCGGCCACAGCCGCGCGCTGCGGCTGCTCTATTCCGGCGGGTTCCTTGAGGCGGCCGAAGCCAAGGAGATCGGCTACGCCAACGAGGTCGTCGCGCCTGAAGCCTTGATGGAGGCCGCGCTCGCCGAAGCGCGCAGGTATCTCGCCTCCTCGCCTTTCTCGATCCGCCACATGAAGGCGCTGGTCTATGAAGGCCTCGCGCGGGAACTCCCCAATCATATGAAGGCGCACGTCACGGCGCTCGCGGCATGTTTCAAATCGGCCGATCACAAGGAAGGTGTCGCGGCCTTCCTCGAGAAGAGGCCAGCCAAGTTTGTCGGAGCCTGAGAGGGCAATTCAGCCAAGAAGCTCGAGGTGAGCAAGCCAGCCTGTTGCGGACAGGGAACACCGGCCGACCCCTTGGCAGTTGAAGACGCCGCCGCTGAACTCCGAGTTCAGGATCCACCGCGACGTGCGTAACGGCAAAGACGTGCTGGTCTGCGCAGCCGGCAAGACCGTGCAGCTCTGCGACGCGCGCTACCTGCAGGACCAGCGCTCGATGCTGAAGGCGCATGGGGACTGGATGGAGCTGGCTCAGCCGACGAGCAGAAAGACGCCAAGGACGGAACCGTCGAAGCCTGGGGGCGGTCTACCGCAAATCCGGTTGGCGGTTGATACGGCCTCAAGCAAGGCCTGCGCGGCCGATTCGGCATGTATGTGCCGCCATTGATTGAAGCGCTCTGCCTCGCCGAAGTGGAGCAAAATCCGCGCGGTAACCGGATGCGGGCGATCTGACCGCCGGCTGTGCTTAACTCAATCAGCCGATGAAAAACGCGTTGAGCCTGTTGCCGTCCAAATCCCGGAAATATGCAGCTTAGAATGTGTCGCTACGTGGTCCCGGAGGGCCTTCGTCGGTGCCGCCCAATCGCAAAGCAAGCTCATAGATCCGGTCCACTTGCGCCTTGCTGCTCGCTTGCAGCGCGGCCATCACATCATTGCCGTCACTGATCGCATTTTTCGTCGAACGGATAGCACACGCCGAGACCCGCTGCGCCGCGCGTTAAGCCCCAAGCGACGGATGTGTCCATCGTGAACATTCGGGGTGTGCCGGGTTCTGCTGCGATTTCATCATAGAATGTCGCCGCGCTTTCGAGGTTCCGCGTCCCGATCGTGACATAAACAATCATCTTCACCCTCCCCAACTGATCGGAACAAAAAAAGAACTTTTGTCACCTGTCCAGTCCTGCTTCGCGATCCGGGTTTGACGCCGCGCGCGCGTCCGGCTTGAACAGGCAAAAGTTGCCATGGAGCCTGCGATGACCCTTCCCAATGCCTATGCGATCAAGGTGCACAAGACCGGCGGACCCGAAGTCCTGACGCTGGAAGCCTCGCCGCCGCGCGCGCCGGGGCCGGGCGAGGTGCTGGTGCGCCAGACGGCCGTCGGCGTGAATTTTATCGACATCTATTTCCGCACGGGGCTCTACCCGATGCCGCTGCCCTATGTTCCGGGTACGGAAGGTGCAGGCATTGTCGAAGAGGTCGGCGAGGGCGTCACGAATGTCGGGCCCGGTGACCGCGTCGCGTACATGGGCCGCGGCACCTATGCCTCGCACTATACCGGCGTCGCGAACACCGTGGTGCCGCTCCCCGCCGGGATCAGCGACGAGGAAGCCGCCGCCGTCCTGTTGAAGGGCATGACGGCCTGGATGCTGCTCGAAGAAATCCGTCCGCTGCAGAAGGGCGAGACCGCCCTCATCTGGGCGCCCGTCGGCGGCGTCGGCACATTGCTCACCCCCTGGGCCAAGCACATCGGAGCGCGGGTCATCGCGGTGACTTCCAGTGCCGAAAAGGCCGCGAAGGCGAAGGCGCTCGGCGCCGATGAGGTGATTGTCGGCTATGACGACGTCGCCAAACAGGTCCGCGCCCTGACCGGCGGCAAGGGCGTTGACGTTGTCTATGACAGCGTCGGCAAGACATCCGCTGAGGCCTCGCTGTCGAGTCTCAAGGGGCGCGGCTGGTGGATGACCTATGGCAATGCGTCCGGCGCGGCTGACCCCGTCCCGCCGGGAAGATTGGCCGCCGGCGGTTCGCTCGTGATGACCCGGCCGACACTGTTCAACTTCACCGACACGCCGGAATCCCTCGCCCGCGGCGCGGGGCGCCTGTTCAGCCTGCTCGAGAAAGGCGTGCTGACGGCCGACATCGGCCAACGCTTCGCCCTGAAAGAGGCCGGCGAGGCGCACAAGGCCCTCGCCAGCGGAACAACATCCGGCGCGACCTTGCTGCTGCCCTGACCGCGTTTTCCATGACTTCGCCGTAATCCGGGAGCAGCTTCGGACCTGCAAAGGGAGGCTCACATGAAGGCATTATGGCTCGTTCTGCTGGTGGCCGGGATCGGGGCCTGCGCACACCACGCGGCAGGTCAGGCCACTACGGCAGAGCTGCACGCCGCCCATGACTGGCAGCATGAAGACGGCGCGGTCCTCGACAAGGCCATGTCGCGCCACGCAGACCGGCTCGCCAAGGGCGCCAGCCGCGCCGCCGCCATCGCTCAGCTGAGCGAGGCAGGATATGCCTGCCTCTACGGCGAAGCGCATGAGGATTATCCGGAGCCCGCCGCCGTCTGCGCGCGCAGCTTCGCCACGCGGGCCTGCCAAATGGACTGGGAAGTGGTGATCACCAGCGATCCTGTCCTGCCGGACAGCATCGACTCCTCGGGCGGTAAGTTCCGCCGTGATTGTGTGGGGATCGACCGCGACTGGCCGGAACCCATCAAATCCGCCATCGATGACCAGCTGGCGCCGGGGCCGGCGCTGCCAGCCGCCTCGAACTGACCGAAGCAACCTGTCCGCGACTTAATCTGCGAGCTGTGCCGGCTTGGTAGACGGGCTGGCCCCGCCCGGTAGTTTGCGTGCCTGACTTCACAAGGAAACGGCCCATGCTGCGCTCGATGACAGCGGCCCTTCTCATCGCCGCCTGCACGCCTTCCGCGCTTGCAGGAACCGAGACGGGAGACGCGGCGCTGAAAGCCGCGATGAAAAGCTTCTTCGTGGTCGTGCCCGCCGATGCGGCGACCGCCAAGCCGGTGGCCGAAGTGCGCGGCAATGCCGATGGCACAGACACGCAGACCGTCATGGTTGCCTTCATCGACGCAGCCGACGCGGCGGCCGAGATGAAAACGGCAGGCCTCAGCGCCAGCAGCGAAGGGCGTCTCGTCAACGGCGCGGAACTCGTCGGCCTGACGGAAGGCGAAGTGGTCTGGCGCACGAGCAAGCCGAACGCCGACATCGTCAACACTGCGCCCACCGTCCCGCCCGTCTTCTACATCACCAATGCAGCTGGCGATTCCCTGACCCAAACCATCAACGGACAGGAAAAAGTGCTGTTCTATCTCGACGCCGTGGCCGCCGATGCCGCACGCGTCGCCGTGCAGAACGGACTGTCCGCGGCCCGCAAGCCGGCGTACCTGTCCATTGTTGCGGCGGATTTCGCGGGTCTCGTCGAGGGCGTGCAGGCGGGCAAGGTGAAGAACGCCCACTTCGTCTCCTCCCCCACCGTCGTGCGCTGGGCCAGCCAGTGGGACAAGGGCGCGCGCCTGATCAAGGATTACAAGCCGCAGGCGGATTGACGCGGGGCCGATTATTGGTCACCCGGCGAAAGGACACGATCGTCCGCCGGAGCAGACCGAATGGCGTTGAAGATTGCCAACCGCCAGGCGCGCCGGCTTTGGCTGGACGCGCAGGGCCTGTCGGCGCCGCCGACCGGGCCGGTGGATCTGGCCGGTACGATCCGCAAGCTCGGCTTCGTGCAGCTCGACACGATCCGCGTCGTGGCGCGCGCCCACGACCATATCCTCTGGAGCCGCAACCAGAATTACCGCGAGCCGATGCTGGAAGTTTGCTTGGCCCGCGACCGCCACGTGTTCGAACACTTCACGCATGATGCCTCGCTGATCCCGATGGACTTCTATCCGATGTGGCAGCGCCAGTTCCGCCGGATGGAAGAGAAAGTGCGCGGCTGGGAATGGCACCGGGGCATGCTCGATGAGGCAGGCCGCGCCGCCATCCGTGCACGGATCGAGTCCGAAGGCCCGCTCAGCACCAAGGCGTTCGACACGAAAATCGAAGGCAAGCGCGAGATGTGGCGCCGCCCGCCGCACAAGCTGGCGCTCGATTACATGTGGTATGCCGGGGAGCTGTCGACCTCGCACCGCGAAGGCTTCACCAAGTATTATGACCTTACGGAGCGGGTGATCCCCAAGGCCGTGCGCGAGGCGGCGCATGCGGATGACGCGCAGGTGGACTGGCTCTGCCGCGAGGCGCTTGCCCGCCTTGCCTTCGGCACACCGGGGGATATCCAGCGCTTCTGGGCCGCTGCCGATCTCGGCGAAGTCAAGGCCTGGACCCAGGCAAACGCCGCTGGCCTTGTGCCCGTCGAGATCGAGTCCTCGCGCGGCGAGTGGACGCCCGCGCTCGCCCTGCCGGACATCGAGGCGCTGCTCGCCGCCGTGCCGTCGCCTGCGCCGCGCCTTCGCCTGCTCAATCCCTTCGACCCCGTGATCCGCGATCGCAATCGCCTGACGCGCCTTTTCGGCTTCGACTACCGGATCGAGATCTTCGTGCCGGAAGCCAGGCGCCAATGGGGCTATTATGTCTACCCGCTGCTGGAGGGCGACCGCTTCGTCGGCCGCATCGAGGTCAAATCCGACCGTCAGGCGGGCCAGCTCAGCGTCCTCCATTTCTGGCCCGAGCCCGGCGTGAAATGGACGGGTGCACGGCAGGCGAAACTCGAAGCTGAACTCGGCCGCCTTGGGCGCCTCGTGGGAGCTGCGGACGTGGTGTGGCGCCCATAATCGCAGCACCGGCGGCCTTTATCCGGCGACTGGCAACATTTGCGCTTCGCTGCCGCGTTCGCGCCCCCATATAGGCGAGGCGCATCTCGCCGCCGGGGCCCCGATGATGATCACACCTGAAAACCTCCTCGCTCTGGCCATTTTCGTGCTCGCCAATCTGGCAGCGGCCTCCACCGGCGCCTTCTTCCGCCCGGGCGCCTGGTACGCGGCGCTTGCCAAGCCCCCTTGGACGCCGCCGAACTGGGCCTTCCCGGTCACCTGGTCTGTGCTCTTTGTGCTCAACGCGGTGGCTGGCTGGCTGGTCTGGATCACAGGCGCGCCGGGCGCCGCGGCGGCGCTGGTGCTCTACGGCGTGAGCCTCGTCATCAATGCGAGCTGGTCGGGCGTGTTCTTCGGGCTGCGGCGGATGGAGACCGGCTTCTTCGTCGTTTGTGCGCTCTGGCTGTCGATCGCGGCAATCATTGTCGCCTTTGCGCCGATCAGCGTCATCGCGGCGGGGATGCTTGGGCCATATCTGACCTGGGTGACCATCGCAGCGGCACTGAATTTTCGGGTGTGGCAGCTCAATCCGGAAGAAACTGTCCGGGCATGAACGCGGCTACTTCGTATAGCCGAGCCGCTGGGCGGCCGCTTCAGCGTCCCAATAGGCCTCCTGCCGGTCGACGCTCCAGTAGCGCAGGCCGCCGAGCGGGATGGGCCGCCCCGTGACCGCGCAGGTCACGAAGCTGCCGGACGACAGGATCTCATAATCGTTGTCGCCGTAGCGAAGGCGGGCTTCCCCACCAGAATTTCCGGACCGTGTGAGCATGCCGGACCCTATGCCTCAGGCCGGTGAGAAAGAAAAGATGGCCGGAAAAAAAGTTTCTTCTTTGTTCGCGTGAACAAATGGTGTACATTAATCTTCAGCACGGCAACCGGGGGCCTTGCCAAACCGGCCCCCATAGTAGACCTAAGTGGAGACGACGAATGACCAAGACCGCTCTTGCTCTCGTGCATAAGGAAACCGGCGTGGACAAACAAAAAGCTCTCGAAACGGCGCTCGGGAACATCGAACGCTCCTTCGGCAAGGGCTCGGTCATGCGCCTCGGTGACAAGAAATCGATGGACATCGAGGCGGTGTCGACCGGCTCGCTCGGCCTTGACATCGCGCTCGGCATTGGCGGGCTTCCGAAAGGCCGGATCATCGAAATTTTCGGCCCCGAAAGCTCGGGTAAGACGACTCTGGCGCTGCATTGCGTCGCCGAAGCTCAGAAGAACGGCGGCGTGTGCGCCTTCATCGACGCCGAACATGCGCTCGATCCCGTCTATGCTGGCAAGCTGGGCGTGGACCTCGATGACCTCCTCGTCTCGCAGCCCGATTCGGGCGAGCAGGCGCTCGAGATTGCCGACACTCTGGTGCGTTCTGGCGCGGTGGACCTTCTGGTCATCGACTCGGTGGCCGCGCTCACTCCGCGCGCAGAACTTGAAGGCGAGATGGGCGACCAGCTCCCCGGCCTGCAGGCCCGCCTGATGAGCCAGGCCCTGCGCAAGCTCACGGGCTCGATCTCCAAGTCGAAGTGCATGGTGATCTTTATCAACCAGATCCGCATGAAAATCGGCGTGATGTTCGGCAACCCGGAAACGACGACTGGCGGCAACGCCCTGAAATTCTACGCTTCCGTGCGCCTGGATATCCGCCGTATCGGCCAGATCAAGGAACGCGAAGAGGTGATCGGTAACCAGACCCGCGTGAAGGTCGTCAAGAACAAGGTGGCCCCGCCATTCCGGCAGGTTGAATTCGACATCCTGTACGGCGAAGGCATCTCCAAGTCGGGCGAACTTGTCGATCTCGGCGTGAAAGCCAACGTGGTCGAGAAGTCGGGCTCCTGGTATTCCTATAATGGGGAGCGCATCGGCCAGGGCCGGGAAAAGGCGCGCCAGTTCCTCAAGGATAACCTGCCCATCGCCAACGAGATCGAAGATGCGATCCGGCGCAATGCGGGACTGCTCGCTGAAGAGCTGCTCGCAGCCGGCATGAGCGCACCCGGCGAAGAGGACGAGCCCGACGCAGCGGAAGCGTAAGCCGCCGCCCCGTTCGGAGCCTGATCTGGGCCTCGGCCGCCCCTGACCGGACGAATGGATACCGGCAGGGGCGCTCGCCGCCTGCAGCCGATCAAGCTTCCGGTCCAGCGATCTCCGGGCCGGGAGAATCCCCTTTGTGGCCCGCCTTGTCTTGGCGGGCTGCAAAGGGGCCTTTATATCGCCTCTGTAATCCGGCGCGCGCCTCGGCTAAGGCGGACGTCGAGATTCCTTATGAATTGGCAAGGACCAGAAGCGGCAGATGCACGGCGTAAACGAGATCCGGGAAACTTTCCTCAGCAGCTTCGAGAAGCGGGGCCATGTGCGCCGGGCTTCGGCGCCGCTTGTGCCACAGAATGATCCGACGCTCCTGTTCGTGAATGCCGGCATGGTGCCCTTCAAGAACATCTTCACCGGCGTCGAGGCGCCGTTCGCGCCGCGTGCGGTCTCGTCGCAGAAATGCGTGCGGGCCGGCGGCAAGCACAATGACCTCGACAATGTCGGCTATACCGCCCGCCACCACACGTTCTTCGAAATGCTGGGGAATTTCTCCTTCGGCGACTATTTCAAGGATGAAGCGGTCCGCCTCGCCTGGGAGCTCATCACTAAGGATTACGGGCTTGACCCGAAACGCCTGCTCGTCACCGTCTATGCAGAAGACGAAGAGGCAGCCGATATCTGGAAGAAGGTCGCGGGCCTCAGCGATTCAAAGATCATCCGGATCCCGACGAGCGACAATTTCTGGTCGATGGGCGACACCGGCCCCTGCGGCCCCTGTTCGGAAATCTTCTTCGATCACGGCGACAAGGTCGCCGGCGGCCCACCGGGCAGCGCCGATCAGGATGGCGACCGGTTCATCGAGATCTGGAACCTCGTCTTCATGCAGTTCGAACAGCACGAAGGCGGCAAGCGCACGAGCTTGCCCAAGCCCTCAATCGACACCGGCATGGGCCTCGAGCGCATCGCGGCGGTGCTCCAGGGCAAACACAACAATTATGAAACCGACCTTTTCCGTATGCTGATTTCGGCCGAAGAAGAGGTGTACGGACAAAAAGCGAAAGGCGAGCAGACCGCCTCCTTCCGCGTCATCGCCGACCACCTGCGCACCTCTGCTTTCCTCGTGGCCGACGGCGTGCTGCCGTCCAATGAAGGTCGCGGCTATGTCCTGCGCCGCATTATGCGGCGCGCCATGCGTCACGGCCACATGCTCGGCGCACGTGAGCCGCTGATGCACAAGCTCGTGCCCGCGCTGGTTGCGGAAATGGGCGCGGCCTATCCCGAACTCGTCCGGGCCCGGAAGGCTATCGAAGCCGCCATCGAGCAGGAAGAGGCCCGCTTCCAGCGCACGCTTGGCAACGGCCTCGCCCTCCTCGACAAGGCGGTCGCAGACCTGCCGGCCGGCGAAGCACTGCCCGGCGACGTCGCCTTCCGCCTTTCCGACACGTTCGGCTTCCCGCTTGATCTTACTCAGGACATTCTGCGCGGCCGGGGCCTCGAAGTGGATGTGGTCGGATTTGAAGCTGCCCTCGATGTGCAGCGCGAGTCCAGCCGGGCCGCCGGGTTCTCGTCTGGTGACCAGGCGACGGATGAAATCTGGTTTGATGTCCGCGCGCGCCTCGGAGCCACGAAGTTCGCAGGCTATGCCGGAACGTCAGGCGACGGAAAACTCGTCGCCATCGCAGCCGGCGGCGTTTTGGCGGACACAATGGTGCCCGGCGCTGCCGAGCTTGTCTTCGATGCGACGCCCTTCTACGCCGAATCCGGCGGCCAGGCCGGTGACCATGGCGAGATCATCTTCGAAGGCGGCGCGCGATTCATCGTGCGCGACGTGCAGAAGCGTGCCGGCGATGTGCACGTCCACATGGGCGAGCTGGTCTCCGGCAGCGTCAAGACCGGCGCCAAGGCGCAGTTCAAGGTTGACGCCGTCCGCCGCCGCCAGGTCATGGCGAACCATTCGGCTACCCACCTCATGCACGCCGCATTGCGCAAGGTGCTCGGCGAACACGTCACCCAGAAAGGCTCACTCGTCGAGGCCGACCGCCTGCGCTTTGACTTCTCGCACGGCGCCCCGGTCACCGCGGCGCAGCTCGAAGCCATCGAGGACGAAGTCAACGCCCAGATCCGGGCGAACGTCGAAACCGGCATCAGGGTCACGAGCCCCGATAAAGCCATAGAAGCCGGCGCCCTCGCGCTGTTCGGCGAGAAATATGGCGATGAAGTCCGTGTGCTGTCGATCGGCGTGCCGGCCGAAGACGGGCGCACCTATTCGGTCGAGCTCTGCGGCGGTACGCACGTTTCGCGCACCGGGGATATCGCGGTCTTCGTGGTCCTTTCCGAAAGTGGCGTCTCGGCTGGCGTCCGACGCATCGAGGCCGCCACAGGCGCCGAAGCGCTCACCTATCTGAAAGGCCGGGCGCAGATCGGCGCTGATGTCGCCGAGAGCCTGAAAGTTCCGCTCAAGGATCTTCCGCGCAAGGTGGCCGGGCTCAGTGAGGACCGCCGCACGCTTGAGCGTGAACTTGCCGAGGCCAAGCGTAAGCTCGCAATGGGCGGCGGCGGCGCGCCCAGCGGACCGGAAGTTATCAACGGCATCAACCTGATCGCGCGGGTTGCCGAAGGCGTCGGCGGCAAGGACCTGCGCGCGCTGGTCGATGAGGCCAAGGCGAAGATCGGCTCGGGCGTCGTCGTCTTTGTTGGTGTTGAAGGCGGTAAGGCCGGCGTTGCGATCGGCGTCACGAAAGAGCTGACTGCGAAGTACTCCGCCGTCGATCTCGTGAAGGCGGCCGCGGCGGCCATCGGCGGGCAGGGCGGCGGCGGGCGGCCAGACATGGCCCAAGCCGGCGGTCCGGATGCGGACAATGCGGAAGCTGCGATCGAGGCCGTACGCGCCCTGCTGAAAGGCTGAGCGCACACGCGGCCGGAAGGCGAATGCGTCTGCGGGCTATTCCAGAACACCGCTCGCCCGCAAACTCGGCTTCACCGATGGCCTCACCGTCTGGCAGTGCAGCCTGCCAGATACCGTGCTGGCCGAAATCGAAACCGCAGCCACGCCCCGGTTCAGCGCGCGCTGCGGCAAGGCAGTTGAGGCCGCAATTTTGTTCCACACGGTCGCCGCCGACCCTGAGCCGGACCTGGTCCTGCGCCGAAGCATGCTCGTCCCCGCCGGCATGGTCTGGGTCTGCTGGCCCAAGACGGCCGCAAAGGCAGGCACCGACATCACCGAACATACCGTCCGCCGCCTTGAGCTGCCGATGGGCTTCGTCGAAATCAGGGTGCGCGGTCAACGCGGTCTGGTACGGCCTGAAACGGGTGATCCGCAACCAATTGCGGTGAAACGCCCATACGGGGTGCGTCCATAGCGCTCTTGCAGGGAATGGTCGGAATGAGAGGATTCGAACCTCCGGCCCCTAGCTCCCGAAGCTAGTGCTCTACCAGGCTGAGCTACATTCCGCCGTCATCAGGCTTTGCGCAGAGGAAGTCCCGGCGCCGGGAAGGCCGTGTCTTTACGCCCGCCGCCGGAATTTGCAAGGGGTCAAACGGCGCCCTTCCGTGCCGCGCCGGCCTGCAACAATATTGCCAGAATTGGGCGCCAGGGTCGGCGCATGAAACCGTCTCGCCCTTCAAGCCGCAGCCGGATCGGCGCACTCCTTCTGGCGCTTTGGCTCGCGTGCTGCGCTGCCGCCCCGGCCGCTCCGCCCGAGCCGTTAGCGCCTGACGTTGTTTCATCCCCGCCGGTCTCGCCGCCGGCTGCGCTTGTCATCGACCGTTTGCCGCCCGACTTTCCGCATGGCGGCGAGGAAAGAACGGCCCGGGATATCGACCTGATCGTCGTCCATTCCATCGGTGGTCCAATCTGCAAATCGGGCGACGTCTATTTCACGCCGGCCAGTGGCAGCGCGGTCTTCTGGCGCGACTGGTTTATCGGCGAAGGCGGCAAGAGCATCCACTATGTGGTCGGGCGCGATGGCGACATCGCCCAGCAACGCCCCGAATTGCGCACGGCCGGCCATGTCAGTTTCGGCGGCGTCATGACCGAGGTGAACCGTCGCTCTATCGGCATCGAGCTTGTCAACCGCGGCGACGGGATCGAGCCTTTCCCGGAGGCGCAGTTGAACGCGCTCAGCGCGCTCGTGGCGGAGATTGCCGCGCGCTACGGCCTGCCACCCGAAGCGCTCGTAACGCATGCCGCACTCGACGACCGGATGCAGGCCGACTGCGGCGGAGAGCCACTCAGGCGCAATCTTGATCCCGGGCCGCTCTTTCCGCTCAAGCACGTTCGCGCGGCGATCAAGTCGCCGTAAGCATCGGCTCCGACTGGCCCGGCTTCCAGCGCGGAAACTTCACCATCACCGCATTGAAGCGCCGGCTGGTCGTGTGGCCTGTCAGCCATATCTGGAGGCGGGTAGGCGCATGCGCGGTCCAGAACGCTTCGTCGGTCGCAGCAAACTGACGAACGAAGGGAAAGATTGCGATGTCGGCGAGCGTCGGCGCCGGGCCGCAAAGCTGGCCGTTTTGGTCTTTAAGCCGCTCCGTAAGCGCGTGCAGGATGTCCATTCCGGCCGACCGATGGCCATATGCGCCTGCACGGTCTGTGCTATAGCGATCCGGATACTTGTACCGGTCGAGCGCGTGTTTGAAAGGTCCGTCATTCTGCGCAATCAGCTGCGCGGTTTCATCCGGGTCTGCGAAGAGCCAGTGTTCCGGGTCGTGCTGGGCGAGGGCCCAATGCATGACCTCCAGGCTTTCATCGATGACTTTCCCATCCGTCCGTACAAGGACGGGGACGGTGCCTTTCGGGCTCGCCGCAAGCATCTCCCCGGGCTTGTCCCGCAGGATGATCTCGCGGACGCGCACCGGCAAGCCCGATGCGGCCAGCGCCATCCGCGCCCGCATGGCATAAGGGCAGCGCCGGAAAGTATAAAGGACCGTCACGGGTCTCTGGCGGCCGGCGCCAAGTGCTTTTCGCCGCGCGCAAGGGCCAGCTCGATCTGGCGCTGTCGCTCGGCGAATCGGGCGCGCTGCTCGTCCGTCATTTTGCCGATACAGGCCGGACAGGAAATTCCCTCAACATAGTCCGCCGACCGGCGGACTTCGGGAGAAACGGGCCGGCCGCAGGCATGGCAGAGAACGTGATCGCCCGGCGTGAGATCGTGGCGCACGGACACGCGTTCGTCGAACACGTAACACTCGCCGCGCCATTTTGTTTCGGATTCCGGTACAGTCTCGAGATACTTGAGAATGCCGCCCTGAAGATGAAACACGTCGTCGATGCCTTCGGACTTGACGAAGCTGGTCGCCTTCTCGCAGCGGATGCCGCCCGTGCAGAACATGGCAATCTTCGGCTTGCGGCCCTCGGTCTCCAGCCGCGCGCGGAAACTCCGGAACCAGTCCGGAAAATCCCGGAAGCTTTCCGTCTGCGGATCAATCGCGCCATCGAATGTTCCGAGGGCGACTTCGTAATCATTGCGCGCATCGATCAGCACAGTGTCCGGATCGCTGATCAACGTGTTCCAGTCCGCTGGCTTTACATAGGTTCCAACGAGCGCATTTGGGTCTGCGCCGGGTACGCCCATCGTCACGATCTCGCGCTTCAGCCGAACCTTGAGGCGGGCGAAAGGCATCTCGTGCGTTTCGGAGAACTTGGCCTCGAGGTCTTTGGCCCCCGGCAGGGCGCGCAGTTCGCAAAGCGCCGCCTCGATCGCATCCGGCTGTCCGGCGATCGTCCCATTGATCCCTTCCTCGGCCAGCAGGACAGAGCCCTTGATGCCGAGGCTGCAAAACCGCTGCGCGAGCGCCTGGCGGCGTTCGGTATACTCCGGAAACCGGAAGAACTTGTAGAAGGCGGCAACGCGGATCGTCATTGCGCCGCTTATGGCAAAAAGTTCGGGCAGGTTCCATGGCCGCTTTGCGGTCGCGGCCGGGCCAGTCCCAGACGAGGCTTGACCCGGAGCCTCACTTAAAGCCTTACGGCTGCTGAAACAGCCATTTGATCGAGGGTTGCCCGATGACCGATTCGTCCCTTTTTATGCCTCTGACCTTGCCGAATGGCGCGGTTCTGCCGAACCGTATCTGCAAAGCGGCGATGGAAGAAAACCTCTCCGCGCCCGGGCAAGTGCCGGGTACGAAGCTTTTCCGGCTCTACAAGGCCTGGGCCCAGGGCGGGGTGGGCCTCGTTTTGACGGGCAACGTGATGGTCACACCGGCTGCGATGACCGGGCCGGGCGGTGTGGTGCTCGAGGCGGGCAGCGATCTCGCGCCGTTCCGGGAATGGGTGAAAGTGGGGAAACCGGCGGGGGGGCATATATGGGTTCAGATCAATCACCCTGGGCGCCAGACGATGGCCGCGATGGGGGAAGAGGCGGTCGCGCCGTCGGCGATCCGGGTGGACCTGGGTGAGCATTCCAAACTCCTTGCGCAGCCGCGCGCGCTCGCGGAGGCGGAAATCCTGGCCCTCATCGAGCGCTTTGCGACGACCGCTGCGCAAGCCGAGAAGGCCGGATTTACCGGCGTGCAGATCCATGCCGCGCATGGCTACCTGATCAGCCAGTTCCTTTCGCCCCTCGTGAACCAGCGCACCGACCAATGGGGCGGTAGCCGCGAGAACCGGGCGCGGTTCCTATTGGAAACCGTGAAGGCCGTCCGGGCGCGCGTCAGCCCCGGCTTTTGCGTGTCGGTGAAGCTGAATTCGGCCGATTTCCAGAAGGGCGGGTTTGAGCTCGAGGATGCCAAATGGGTGACGCAGCAGCTGAACCCTCTGGGCGTGGACCTGCTTGAACTCTCCGGCGGCAATTACGAAAGCCCGGCGATGCAGGGCAATACGGATGACAGCTCGACCTCCAAACGCGAGGCCTACTTTATTGATTTCGCCCGCGAGATTGCGGCCTGGGCGGCGATGCCCATCATGGTGACGGGCGGGATTTACCGCAAGGCGACGGCCGAGGCGGCGCTTGTCCGGGCCGGCAATGAGGCCGGCGTCGATGTGCTCGGCATTGGCCGGGCGATGGCTTATGTGCCGGACCTGCCGAACCTTTGGCGGGCGGGCAAGCGGAGCGAAATCGCGATGCCCGAGATCGCGTGGAAGAACAAAACCCTCGGCAGCCTTGCGGGGATGGCGGTGGTGAAGCGGCAACTTTCGCGCCTTGCCAGAGGCAAGCAGGCGAAGACGAACCAGTCACCGCTGGTCAGCCTGATCGGCGACCAGATGAAAACGCAGGGCCTGACGAAACGCTACAAGGCCTGGCGCGCGAAATCCGCTTGAGGCCTAGGGCATTTCGGTCAGGCTCAGGTTGTTGCCGTCCGGATCGTTGAACCAGCAGATTTTCACAGCCCTGTCCGGGGCGGACCAGACGCCCTCGGCGTCCTGGCCGAAGCCGGGATAGATCAGGAACTCGACGCCCTTGGCTTTCAGTGAGGCCATCGCGGCGCGGATGTCCGGCACGGCCCAGCCGATGACGGTGTGGGCGCCGGGCGTGAAGCCGGGCACCGTGGTGAGGCGCAGCCGTGTGCCTGCGAGATCGAAGGTGGCGGCGAACTGGTCTTCGCCCTGGTAGGTGAGGCCCAGCACGTCGCGGTACCAGGCTGCGGCGCGCGCGTGGTCCGGCGTGAGGACGAAGGCAATGGGTTTGGCGTGTGTCAGCATCTGAGGCGGCCTCCTCCCGCCGCGGAGCGAGACTAGCACTGCGGGGGATGGGGGCCGAGTCCCCCTCCGGGGCGCCTTAGGCCTCGCGAGTGAGGGCGCGATAGGCGTGCCAGCTCGCCATGCCGATGACCGGGAAGACGACCGCGAGGCCGATGAAGGCCAGGCTGATGCCGATGACCGTGAGCCCCACGATCAGGAAGGCCCAGAGCAGCATCGGATAGAAATTCCGGTTCACGGCGCGCACGCTGGTGGCGATGGCCATGAACACGTCATAGCGCCGGTCGAGCAGCATCGGGGCGGCGACCGAGGCGAGGGAATAGTTGCAGAAGGCAACGAACCCGCCCGTGACGAGGCCGGCGAGGATCATCATCTGGCCGGCTGGTTCGAGCACGACGAAGGCGAGGAAATCGCTTCGCGTCTTGTGCACGTGCCAGGTCGAAAGCGCATAGATGACCTGTGCGATGCGGGTCCACAGGAAGTAGAGAAAGACCAGCAGCAGGCCGAGCATCAGGCCGTCGCGGCGCGCGGCGTCGCGCACCCAGATGACCTCCCAGAGGCCGGGCCGGCGGCCGTCCGCGAGGGCGCGGGCGGCGGCGTAAAGGCCCATGCCGAGCACCGGGCCGAGGATCAGGAACCCGCCGAGCAGCACAAAAAACCAGCTGGCCGATCCGATGGAATAGAGGGCCCAGAAAATGCCTGCGCTGATGGCGGCGAGGATGAGGCCGTAGGCGAGGGAAATCCCCGGCACGGCGCAGAAATCGCGCCATCCCGCGGCCAGCCAGTCGAGCGGCGCGCGCAGTGGCACGGCGTTGATCTGGGGCAGGCGCAAAGGCGCCGGCGATGTCTGCTCTCCGGTCACACCCCTTGTCCTCCCTGGCCGCAGGGAGAAATATGCGCGCATTTCGCCGCCGCAGGATGAGGGAAACTACCTAGCCCGACGCCGCTGCGGTCGCTTCAGCCGGTTTCGGGGTCTATGCCGGACCAGTGGTCCGGGCGGGTGAGACAGTCTAGGCGAGAGCGAGAATAAGTCTCAACTCTAATGAGAGTGTCAGGGAATCTGTTTCGAACGAGCGCGACTTAAATTGTGCTACTCGGCGCAGGTTTCTTGTTGGCAATTGTTGCTTTCGGTGAACGGGAGAGAAGGGCTGCGGCGAATGAGCCAGAGAACTTCTTCGGCGCCATGTTCAGAAAGACCGATCAGACGGGTTTATGCCGAGAATTCAACGGGTACTTCGCAATCCAAAGCTCGCGTAGTCGAAAACAAGGTGGTTGACGCTTTGGATCGTTGCTCAGCTGATGGGACGCTGGTCCCTCAAATCATGGAGGGGCCAGAATATGCCTCCGATCGCATCGTTAGCCCGCCAAAACCCGCGGCAATTTGAACGTCACGGTCTCGTCCGCTGTCTTAATGGTTTCCATGATCACGTCGAAGCGGGCCTTGCAGGCGTCGATGACGGACTGGACGAGGTCTTCCGGGGCGCTGGCGCCGGCGGTGAGGCCGACGGTGTTGACGCCGGCGAACCAGTCCCAGTCGATATCGTCCACACTGGCGATCAGGCGGGCATCGGCGGCGCCGGCGCGCAGGGCGACTTCGACGAGGCGGACGGAGTTTGAACTCGTCCGTGCACCGATCACCAGCACGAGGCCCGCGCCGGGGGCGAGGACCTTGACGGCTTCCTGGCGGTTGGTGGTGGCGTAGCAGATGTCTTCCTTGTGGGGCGTGGAGATGCCGGGGAAGCGCGCCTGCAGGGCTGCGACGATTTCGGCGGTGTCGTCCACGCTGAGGGTGGTCTGGGTGAGGAAGGCGAGGTTGGCGGGGTTTTTCGGCTGGAAGGTGGCCACGTCGTCCACGGTTTCGATCAGGGTGACGGAGCCTTCCGGGAGCTGGCCCATAGTGCCGATCACTTCGGGGTGGCCCTCATGGCCGATGAGGACGATCTCGCGGGCGTTGTTGAAGTGGCGCTCGGCCTCGATGTGGACCTTCGAGACGAGCGGGCAGGTGGCGTCGAGGTAGATCATGTTGCGGCGGCTTGCCTCGGCGGGAACCGATTTGGGCACGCCGTGAGCCGAGAAGATGACCGGGCGGTCGTCCGGGCACTCGTCCAGCTCCTCGACGAACACGGCGCCGAGGGCCTCCAGGCGCTCCACGACGTGGCGATTGTGGACGATCTCGTGGCGCACATAGACGGGGGCGCCCCATTTGGTGAGGGACTCCTCGACGATCTGGATGGCGCGGTCCACACCGGCGCAGAAGCCCCGTGGGGCGGCGAGGCGGAGGGTGAGGGGGCGTTTGGGGGACATTCGGGGGAGATTCTCCTGCGCCAGATAAGTTGCGTGCGGGCGCGATGGCCTTTAACACGAGCAGGCTATCAGATGGACCGGCCTTTACATACGGCCAATAGGGACCCGCCGCGCATGCTGAAATTTGCCTCTGTTTTCATCGCGCTGGCCCTCGCGGGGTGTTCGACCGGCGGGCGGATCGCCGAGCAGCTGAACTCGACCCCGAACTCGGGCCCATGCCCGGTGGTGGGGTCAGTTTATGACGCTTCGCGCTATGTGAAATTCACCGATGGCGACGGCCGGCTTTATTCCGACCTCGCGTTCACGGGCGAGATCACCGATGTGCGCCTTTATTGCCGCTACACGGGCGAGGCGCCGCTGGTAGCCGAGGTCGAGATCGATTTTGCCTTCGGCAAGGGCCCGAAAGCGGGTGGCAACAGCCATGATTACCCGTATTTCGTGGCGGTGACGCGCCGCAACGGCAAGGTGCTGGCGAAGGAGACGTTCACCACGCAGGCCGAGTTTGGCCGCAAGACGGTGACCGCCAAAACCGAGCTGGTGAACCGGATTTCGATCCCGCGGGCGGACGAGTCCATCTCGGGCGTCAACTTCGAGATCGTGGTCGGCTTTGACCTGACGCAGGAGCAGATCGAGTTCAACCGCAATGGTAACCGCTTCCGCCTCGACGCGGCTTCGGAATAATCCGTGGCGAGCCTGGCAAAGGAATTGTCGGCCGCTGCAGGGGCCGCGTTCGAAGCCATGGGGCTGGAGGCGCGGCTGGGCGAAGTGCGCCGGTCGGACAAGCCGGAGCTGGCGGATTTCCAGTGCAATGGCGCGATGGCGGCGGCGAAGGCTGCCGGGCGTAGTCCGCGAGAGATTGCCGGGGAGATTGCCGCTGCGCTAAAGGCGCATGCGCTCGTGCTGTCTGCCGAGGTGGCGGGGCCGGGGTTTATCAACTTGCGTGTATCGGACGCGGCGCTGTCAGCGCGGGCGGAAGCTGTGCGCAGGGACGCGATGGCGGGGGGCGAGAAAGCCGCCGCGCCGGAACGCATCACCCTGGATTTCGGCGGGCCGAACGTGGCCAAGCCCATGCATGTCGGCCATTTGCGCTCCGCCGTGATTGGCGACACGCTCCAACGGCTGTTCCGCTTCCTTGGAGACGAGGTGGTTTCCGATACGCACCTCGGCGACTGGGGCCTGCAGATGGGCCACCTCATTACCGAATTGCAGGACGAACAGCCTAGCCTCATTTACTTCGATTCGGGTTTCACCGGTCCCTATCCGGCCGAGTCGCCGGTGACGATGGATGACCTGGCGCGGCTTTATCCGCAGGCCAGCAACAAGGCGAAGGCCAACGAGGCGCGCAACGAGCGTTCCCAGAAGGCGGTTGCCGAAATGCAGGCAGGACGGGCAGGCTTCCGCGCGCTGCTCACCCATTTCATCAACGTTTCCGTAGCCTCGCTGAAGCAGGACTATGCGTTTCTCAACGTCTCGTTCGACCTTTGGAAGGGCGAGAGCGATGTCGACGACCTCATTCCCGAAGTCATCGAACGCTACAAGGCCAAGGGGCTCGCGGTTGAAAGCGGGGGCGCGTGGATCGTTCCGCTCGCCCGCGAGGGGGAGCACATCCCGGTCGAGAAAAACGGGGAGATCACCTACAAGAACGCGATGCCGCCGATCCTGCTGATCAATTCGCGCGGCGGCACCGGCTATCACACGACCGACCTCGCGACGATCCTTGACCGTGTGGAGCATATGGGGCCGGCGCCGGACCGGATCGTGTATGTGGTCGACCAGCGGCAGGCGCAGCATTTCGTGCAGGTTTTCCGCGCGGCGGAAAAACTGGACCTGATGCCGGAGGACCGGCTGGAACATATCGGCTTTGGCACAGTGAACGGCACGGACGGCAAACCGTTCAAGACGCGTGAAGGCGGCGTGCTGCGGCTGGCCGACCTCAACAGCATGGCGCTCGAGGAAGCGTTCCGGAAGATCGACGCGGCCGGCAAGCTGCCGGAGGACATGAGCGCGGAGGAGCGCGCGGACGTGGCGCACAAGGTGGCTGTGGCGGCGCTGCGCTTCTCAGACCTTATGAATACGCGGATCACGAACTATGTGTTCGATCTCGACCGGTTCACGAGCTTTGAAGGCAAGACGGGCCCGTATCTTCTGTATGCGGCGGTTCGGGTGAAATCCGTGCTGCGCAAGGCGGCAGAGGCGGGGCATCAACCCGGCGCTGTGGCCGTGAGCGAAGATGCCGAGCGCGCGCTGGTGCTGCAGCTCGACGGGTTCGGAGCGGCGCTGCTAGGCGCGCGGGAGAAGCGGATGCCGCATATCCTGTGCGAGCATCTCTACAGCCTGGCGCAGGCGTTCAGTGCGTTTTACGGCGCGCTGCCGATTGCGTCGGAAGCGGACGCAGCGAAACGCGCGAGCCGGCTCGCGCTGGCGGACGCGGTTCGCTACCAGCTGGAGACGGGGCTGGACCTCTTGGGCATCACGGTGCCCGAGCGGATGTAGGCCCGTAGGTCGACGCGCAAGATCCGGGTCGCCGCGGCATGGCGCAAGTGGCAACTCTGCATCCCGACCCCAATCAGTAGCCATCCATGTCTTCCCAATCCGAAAAACTCGAGCTTTTCCGAACGCTGCATGCGGGAGGCGCGCCGCTTGATCTGGTGCTCGCGCAGGCGGCGCGGATCGCCGCGTCGGTCGATCTTCCGGTGTCTGTGGATTTCGAGGCGGGTAATTCGGCCTCATTCGGGGGCATCCGGGAAAACATGCAGCGCCTCATCGCGGTGGGCGCGCTGGGCCTTGAACCTTGAAGACGGATACCCGGCCGGAGACGGCGAGGGCATCCGGCCGGGCGAGACGGCGGCGGCGCGGGACGTGGCCGAGGGCCTGCTGCTGGGGTTCTGGATCCACGCACGCGCGGACATCTGCCTAAGGGCCAAACCCGAGACGCATGCGGCCTGCCTTGACGATGTGATCTCGCGCGGGCGGGCCTTTGCAGGTGCCGGGGCGAGCAGCCTGTTCATGGCGGGACTGCGCGATCTTGCGTTGATCCGGTAGGTCTGCGCGGCGAGCCCGCTGCAGGTCAATATCATGGCGAGGCCGGACGCGGCCGGCTTTGGCGGCCTCGCGGCGGCTTGTGTGCGCCGCATCCGCTATGGCCCCTTTCCGTTGCGCGCCGCAATGGCGTCGCTCACGTCTTAGGCAGGGGCGGCCTTTAGGGAAGTTTGATCGGCGGCGCCCTTGCCGGCCCCGAGAATCCGGGATAGCTGGCAGGCAATAGGTTTCTTCCGGGAGAGAGCGGCATTCGGTGGCCGCCGCCGAAGGCGCAACCGCCCCGGAATCGCTCAGGCAAAAGGGCCGGAAGAGACCCAACACGCTGGAAAGAGGCTGAAATAAGCCTCGCCGAAGGAGCAAGCCGGTCACGCACCGGCGGAATCTCTCAGGCGCCAAGGACAGCGGGGGCGACGAACGTGCAGCGTAGGCTGCCGGTCGTCTGCTTTCTGGGATTGGCGCAATGGCAGACACAAGTTCAGAGACTTCGCGGCGCACGGCGCTTCATGCGCTGCATGTCGAGCAGGGCGCAAAGCTCGTGCCGTTTGCGGGCTATGACATGCCCGTGCAGTTTTCGGCGGGTGTGAAGGAGGAGCACCTCTGGACGCGCACGCAGGCCGGGCTGTTTGACGTGAGCCATATGGGGCCGTGTTTCCTGACGCTCGCCTCCGGCATTCGGCACGGCGCCGGGGCGCATGAGGAGATTGCTGCGCTGATCGAGACGCTGGTGCCGTCCGACATCAAGGGGCTGAAGCCGGGGCAGGCGCGGTTGACCGTGCTGCTGAACGAGACGGGCGGGATCCTCGACGACCTGATCATCACCCGTCCGTATGAAGAGGATCGCCAGGGCGAGCTCTACATCGTCGTTAATGGCGCGATGAAGGACCAGGACTGGGGGATTTTCGAGACGGCGCTGGCAGGCAAGGCGGTGCTGACGCGGGCCGATGACGGCGTGCTGTTTGCGCTGCAGGGGCCGAAGGCGGAGATCGTGCTGGGCGCGCATTTTCCGGAGTGCACGGGCCTGAAGTTCATGGAGAGCCGCCGCATGGTGCTCGACGGCGAGACGTTCGTGGTCTCGCGTTGCGGATACACGGGCGAGGACGGGTTTGAGGTGCTGGGCAGTCCGGCGGCGGGGACTGCGCTGGTGCGCCTGTTGCTGAACGATCCGTGCGTGCGCCCGATCGGACTTGGCGCCCGCGATTCGCTGCGGCTTGAGGCGGGGCTGTGCCTCTACGGACATGACCTCGCGCCGGATATCTCGCCGGTGGAAGCCGGCCTTGCCTGGGTGATCCAGAAACGCCGCCGGGAGACGGGCGGGTTTCCGGGTGTGAGCCGTATCCTCCGTGAGCTGAAGGACGGCCCGGCGCGCAAGCGTGTGGGCATCCAGCCGTTGGAGCGGGCACCGGCGCGCGAAGGCACTGAAGTTTACGTGGATGGCGCCCCCGTGGGGCTTGTGACGTCCGGCGGTTTTGGTCCGAGCGTCGATGCGCCGGTCGCGATGGGCTATGTGGCCGCTGCGCAGGCTGCGCCCGGAACGAAGATCGACCTGATGGTGCGCGGCAAGGCCCGGCCCGCCGAGGTTGCGCCGCTTCCTTTCATTCCTGCCCGTTACAAACGTTAATCCGTTCAAGGAGAACCCTGATGACTACATATTACACCAAGGACCATGAATGGATCCGCGTGGACGGCGATACTGGCACGGTTGGCATTACGGCTTACGCTGCGGGCCAGCTGGGCGATGTCGTTTATGTCGAGCTGCCGGAGACGGGCGCGAAGTTTGCACGCGGCGATGATTTCGCCGTGGTCGAGAGCGTGAAGGCGGCGTCGGATGTCTATGCGCCGGTGTCGGGCGCGGTGCTGGAAGTCAACAGCGCGCTGACCGAGGCGCCGGAGAAGGTGAGCGAGGCGGCGGAAAGCGAGGCCTGGTTCGTGCGGGTAAAGCTCGCCGATACCGGCGAACTCACTGAACTCATGGACGAAGCGGCCTACGCCGCGTTCTGCAAAGGGCTTTGATCCAGATGCGTTACCTGCCACTGACCCCACAAGACCGTGCCAGCATGCTGGCCACAATTGGTGCAAAATCCGCTGATGATTTTTATGCGGACGTTCCAAAGACGGCGCGCCTGAAGGCCAAGATTGCCGGGCTGCCGGACCATCAGGGCGAGCTGGCCGTGGAGCGCCACATGACGAAGCTGGCGGCGCGTAACCGGGCCGCTTCGGCGGGGCCGTTCTTCGTGGGCGCGGGCGCCTACAAGCATCATGTGCCGGCGACCGTGGACATGATCATCCAGCGCTCGGAATTTTTGACGACATATACGCCGTACCAGCCCGAGATTGCACAAGGCACGTTGCAGACGCTGTTCGAGTTCCAGACCCAGGTGGCGGCGCTGACCGCGATGGATGTCGCGAATGCGTCGATGTATGATGGCTCGACCGCGTGCGCCGAGGCGGCCGTGATGGCGGCGCGGGTGACGAAGCGCAGCAAGATCATCCTGTCGGGGGGCCTGCATCCGCATTACGCTGCGGCGACGCGGCTGCTGTGCGAAGCGCAGGGGCTGACAGTCGTGCAGCTTCCCGTGGCCATTGACGGCGAAGGAGAGCTTGAAAAATCCGTTGACGGAGAAACGGCCTGCGTGGTCGGGCAGAGCCCGAACGTGTTTGGCACAGTGACGGACCTGTCGGGCGTGGCGAAATCCGCCCATGAGAAAGGCGCGCTGCTGGTTTCGGTGTTCACCGAGGCGGTAAGCCTTGGGCTCGTGACGCCGCCGGGCGAAATGGGCGCCGACATTGCAGCGGGCGAGGGCCAGTCGATCGGCAACGGGCTCAATTTCGGTGGGCCGTATGTCGGCCTGTTTGCCTGCCGCGAGAAGCTGATGCGGCAGATGCCGGGCCGGCTGTGCGGCGAGACGGTGGACGCGGATGACCAGCGCGGCTTCGTGCTGACGCTGTCGACGCGCGAGCAGCATATCCGCCGCGATAAGGCGACCTCGAACATCTGCACGAACTCGGGCCTCTGCGCGCTGGCGTTCACGGCGCACATGACCCTGCTGGGTGGCAGGGGGCTGAAACAGTTGGCGCAGCTCAACCATGAAGCGGCGTGTGAGCTGGCCGATGCTCTGGGCGGGCTGAAGGGCGTTGATCTGCTTACGCCGCGTTTCTTCAACGAGTTTGCGATCCGCACGCCGGTTGATGCCGAAGCGGTGCTGGCGATGCTGGAAGAGGCAGGCGTGGTGGGCGGCGTACGCGCGTCGCGCCTGTTCCCGAACGATCATCTCGGCGATGTGATTCTCGTCGCTGCAACCGAATGTACGACGGCGGACGATATTGCCGCCTATGCCGCTGCGCTGAAGGAGATCATCTGATGGCCATGAATACTCAAGGGCGCCCGACGGCTGCGCCGCGCACATCAGCAGCTGCCATCGAAACCGTCTCCGGTTCGCGCGGGCTCCTGCAGCGTGAAGACCTGCTGTTCGAGATCGGTACGCCGGAAACGACCGGTGTGGACCTGCCGAAACCGAAAGGGCTAAAGAACCGTCTCGGCGGCGTTGCGCGCAAGGTGGATACGGGTCTGCCGGGCCTTTCCGAGCCGCAGGCCGTGCGCCATTACATGCGACTGTCGCAGCGCAATTATGCGATAGATCTCGGCTTTTTCCCGCTCGGCTCGTGCACAATGAAGCACAATCCGCGCCTCAACGAGAAGATGGCGCGGCTGCCGGGGTTTGCGGATATCCATCCGTTGCAACCGCAGGCGACCGTGCAGGGCGCGTTGCAGCTGATTGATGAACTGGCCACCTGGCTGAAGACGCTGACCGGCATGCCGTCGGTTGCGATGAGCCCGAAGGCCGGCGCGCATGGCGAGCTGTGCGGGATGCTGGCGATCCGCCAGGCGCTGATTGCGCGGGGCGAAGGCGAGACGCGCAAGCGCGTTTTGGTGCCGGCCTCGGCGCACGGGACCAACCCGGCGACCGCCGTGCAGTGCGGTTTCATCGTGGACGAGATCAAGGCAAATGCCCGCGGGCGCGTGGACATGGCAGAGCTGCGCGAGAAGCTGCAGCATACGGATGATGTGGCCGGCATCATGCTGACCAATCCCAACACCTGCGGCCTGTTCGAGACCGACATCAAGGAGATTGCGGACCTCATCCACAAGGCGGGCGGCTATTTCTACTGCGACGGCGCGAACTTCAACGCCATCGTCGGCCGGGTGCGTCCGGGTGACCTCGGCGTCGATGCGATGCACATCAACCTGCACAAGACCTTCTCCACCCCGCATGGCGGCGGCGGACCGGGTTCCGGCCCAACCGTGTTCTCCGAGGCGCTGGCGCCTTATGCGCCGGTGCCCTTCGTGACCAAGGACGAGGACGGCCTCTTCCGGCTTGTCGAGCACGTGGATGGCGACGCGAAGGACTCGTTCGGCCGGATGGTGGCGTTCCATGGCCAGATGGGTATGTTCGTCCGTGCGCTGACCTATATGCTGAGCCACGGCGCTGATGGATTGAAGCAGGTGGCCGAGGACGCGGTGCTCAACGCGAACTATGTCCAGGCGCGCCTGAAGCACGTCATGACGCCCGCGTTCGAGGGCTATTGCATGCACGAGGCACTGTTCTCGGATGCGTTCACGGCGGACGGGATCGAGACGATCGACATTGCCAAGGCGCTGATCGACGAGGGCTACCATCCGATGACGATGTATTTTCCGCTGGTTGTTCACGGCGCGATGCTGATCGAGCCGACGGAGACCGAGTCCAAGGCAGAGCTCGACCGGTTTTGCGACTCGCTCGAGTCGATTGCGCGGCGGGCAGCGCAAGGTGATGAGACCCTGAAAGGCGCACCTTATCTGGCGCCCGCCAAGCGCCTCGACGAGACGCGCGCGGCGCGCAAGCCGGTGCTGAAATGGACCCGGCCGGCACCTGAGTCTGTCGCCGCCGAATAGGCTGCGTCAGACCGTCCGGGTACGGAAGATACGCCGGCGCAGCCAGCCGAATACGGCCTGCGCCGGCTTTTCGGCAATCATGTAGCCGACCCAGCCCGCTGCGATCGAGGCGGCGAGCCCGGCGAAGATGAAGAGAAGGTTGTCGAGTATGCCCGGCGCGCCAAGCCGGAATAGCGGAGCGAGCGGGCTCGTCACTTCCGTGCGCGCCATCAGGCGCTGCAGGATACCTAGGGCGAACAGGTGGAAGAGGTATATCGAATAGGACCAGTTGCCGAGGTGCGCGAGCATGCCAAGCAGGCCGCGCCAGGCCGGAGTGGTTGCGAGCAACCAGCCGGGCCGCGCCTGTCCGAGCAGCCAGCCGGCCCAAAGGATAACCAGCATCGTCACGCCGCCAATGCTGAGCGCGAGGATCACGGCGTCGCGGCGCACGTCGAAGGGGCTCGCTGGATCGAGGCCGAACAGCTGGTAAATGAGCACGGCGGCGACCGCGCCGGCGGCAGCGGGAATCAGGCAGGCGAGGCGTCCCTGATCGTTTAGGCTGGCGATGCCATAGACCAGGCCGGCGCAGGGGAGCCCGATCTCCAGTACGCGGCCCCATTGCAAGGTGTAAGGCGAGGGCACGCCCTGGAGGCAGATGGCGCCCACCAGCCAGAGGATGCTCAGCAGGGTGACGAGGCGGGGGTGCCAGAACATGCCCGAGGTGACCATGAGCCCGGCGGCTGCGCCGAAGATGAACTCCATCGTCATCGGGTGCGCCGCGAGCGTCAGCACGTTCTGGGCGATGGGAAGCGACAGGCCGAGCAGGGAAGCAGCCACAATCAGCACGCCCCAACCGAGCAGCGCAAATGGCAGGAAGCGGCGCGGCAGCTGCAGGAGCAAGGCGAAGACGAGGTAGAAGTAGATCTCATGGATCAGCGTCCAGCCGATCAGCAGGACCGGATAGTCGGCTTGCGGGATCAGCAGGAAGGATTTGAGGAGGTACTGGTATTCGGGTGTTCCCGGCTTGATCGCGACGCCGCTGGGATCGATCAGGGCGATATCGCCGCTGAGCACCATGTAGAGAAGGCCGAGTGCCGCCGCGGCCCACCAGACCGGATAGACGCGCGTGACGCGGGCGAACAGGAAGTCTGCGCTGGCGATGGGCCCGGACCGGAGATCCTGCGTGACCCAGACCATGATGAAGCCGGAGATCACGAAGAAGAGATCGACGCCGGCGAAGCCGCTGGCAAAGAAGCCGCCGATCAGGGCCGTTTCACTGCTGCCCGCCTGGACGAGGGCCGCCAGCTCAAGCGCGCGCGCGTGGTAGACAACCACGAACAAGGCGGCGATGCCGCGCAGGGCCTGAACCGATTGAAGCTTCATGATCGGCTTTTCCAGCCTTGTCGGTTACGCAACTTAAATTTTCTCTGGTGTATCAATACGGCAACGGTGTTGCCAGACTTTCGACACACGTCTCGGGATACTCTGGCAACAACACTTTCAGCGCTCATTTCGCGATATGCCCCAAGACCCGGTCACACCGCCCCAACCGACTTACCCTCCGCCGATGCCGATCCGGGTATCGCGCCAGGTTATCAACGTGACCCAGCGTCAGGGATTGGCGCTGGGCGGCGCGGCGTTGGCCGTGCTCTCGCTGCCCGTCGGCCTTGTCCTGCCATCTATTCCGCTCGCCTTGCCGATGGCGGCGATCGGGGCGGTGCTGGTCGGGCTGAATGCGGTCTGGGCCCGGCGCTGGCTGGATGACATGTTCCGGCGCTATCCGCATGTCGAGAAGAAAGTGCCGGCCTGGCTGATCCTCATGGCGTCTGGCCGCCAGAAGCGCGGCGCGGCGGAATAGGGCTCGTCCGGCTCGGTTTTTGGCTTTGCCGGGCCGGCGCGGTCAGCGCTCTGGAAAGCCAGCGGTGCTGGCCCGGAGGGATCGGCCACCCGCCGGCTGAAACGGCGCGTCTATCAGGCCGCCCTTAGCCATGACCGGTGCAGTGACCGGCTCGCCGATCTGTTCACGGCGCTTCGCAAGCGCGGCGTTTCCGCCACACCTGCCCGGGGACATGCGGCCGAGGCCGACTGATCGATTCGCGGCCCTTGCCATCTGCCCAAAACCTCGCACACATGCTGCCCAGGAACTGACACCGGGGCTGACATGCAACTCAGAATTCTCTGCCTGGCGGCTGTCGCCGGGCTTTTCGTGGCGGCTTGCGACAGGCCTGGCAAAGGCGGCGATGATGCATCGACGGCCTCGATCGCGAACCCCTTTCCCTCGACCTACACGCCCTATCCCTCGCAGACTTTGCTGATCACCAATGCGACCGTCATCGATGGCGCGGGCGGCCTGATCGAGAAGGGCTCGGTGCTGATCGAGGACGGCAGGATCAAGGAGGTCGGCACCGACCTCAAGGCGCCGAATGGCGCCGCCACGATTGATGCCGCCGGCAAGTGGGTGACACCCGGCATTATCGACAATCACAGCCACCTTGGGGCCTATCCCTCGCCGGGCGTGGATTCACATGACGACGGCAACGAGATTTCCGGTCCGGTGACGGCGGAAGTCTGGGTTGAACATTCGGTCTGGCCGCAGGATCCCGGCTTCACCCGCGCGCTTGCCGGCGGCATCACGTCGCTGCAGATCCTGCCGGGTAGCGCGAACCTGTTCGGTGGCCGGGGCGTAACGTTGAAGAACGTGCCCGCCCGCTCAGTGCAGGCGATGAAGTTTCCCGGCGCCCCCTATACGCTGAAGATGGCGTGCGGCGAAAACCCGAAGCGCGTGTATGGCTATGGCAACGCCAGCACGCCGGGCGGGGCGCCGTATTCGCGTATGGGCAACGTTGCCGGATACCGCGATGCCTGGATCAAGGCGACCGAGTACAAGAAAGACTGGGACCGGTTCAACGCAGGCGGCGGCTCCGAGCCGAAGCGCGACCTTGAACTCGAAACTCTGGCGGGCGTGCTGAACGGCGAAATCCTCGTCCATATGCACTGTTACCGCGCCGACGAGATGGCCCAGATCATTGATATCTCGAAGGAGTTTGGCTATAAGGTGACGGCATTCCACCACGCTGTCGAAAGCTACAAGATTGCCGACAAGCTTGCCGAGTATGGCGCCTGCTCGTCGATGTGGGCCGACTGGTGGGGCTTCAAGATGGAGGCCTATGATGGCATCCGCGAGAATATTCCGCTCGTCCACAATGCCGGCGCCTGCGCCATCGTGCACTCCGACAGCGATATCGGCATCCAGCGCCTGAACCAGGAAGCGGCCAAGGCCTGGGCCGATGGCAAGCGGATGGGCATCGACATTCCGATTGAAGTGGCGTGGCAATGGCTGTCACTGAACCCGGCCAAGTCGCTTGGCGTGGACGACAAAACCGGCAGCCTCGAGCCGGGCAAGATGGCCGATGTGGTGATCTGGTCCGGCAATCCGTTCAGCAGCTATACGAAAGCCGAGAAGGTCTATGTGGACGGCGCGCTGATGTTCGATCGCGACGATCCGGCGAGCCAGCCCGTCATGGATTTCGAACTTGGCCAACCCGGTGAGGGAGACCGCAAATGATCCGCCGTATGATGATCAGCTTGGCCGTACTGGCGGCCGCCCCTGTGGCCTTGGCCCAGTCCGTCGTCGTCTATGGCGAAAAAGTCTGGACCGGCACCAGCCAGGGCACGCTCGAGAATGGCGTCGTCGTGGTCGAGAATGGCCGCATCACGTCCGTTGGTACGGCGCCGGCGCGGGTGCCAGCGGGCGCGCTTGAAGTGCGCGCCGAATGGGTGACACCCGGCCTGATTTCGGCCTTCTCGCGGACAGGTCTAGCGGAAGTCAGCGGCGTGGATGACACGAATGATGGCGGCGCGGGCAAGTCGGCCTTCTCTGCGGCGCTCAACGCGGCCGATGGGTTCAACCCGGACGCCACACCCATTGCGGTCACCCGTCTCGAAGGGTTCACGCGGCTCGCGGTCGCTCCGGAGGCAGCGTCCAAGCTGTTTGGCGGGCAGGGCTTCCTGGCGGACACGACCGGCCTTGATGGCAGCATCTTCAAGGAACGTGCGTTCACCTATGTCGTGCTCGGAGAGAGTGGCGCGTCGCTTTCCGGTGGATCGCGGCCTGCGGCCTGGGCGTCGCTGCGCGGCGCCTTTGATGACGTGCGCTTTTTCGGTGCCCGTTACATGAGCCACAATGACGGCAACGTGCTGACCCGCATGGATGCGCAGGCCTTGATGCCGGCGGTTCGCGGCGAACAGCTGATCCTGTTCCAGGCAAGCCGCGCGAGCGACCTAAATGCGATCATGGATTTCCAGGAAGAGAACCCGTCGCTGAAAGTCGCGATTGTTGGCGCCGATGAAGGCTGGCGTGTTGCGAAGCGGCTCGCCGCCCTCGAGATCCCGGTAATCGTCGATGCCTTTTCGAACCTGCCGGCCAGCTTCTCACAGCTCGCTGCGACCAGCGAAAACGCCAAACGCCTGGCCGAGGCCGGTGTCACGGTTGCCATTGTTCACTTAGAGAATGACAGTCATCAGGCCCGCCTTGCCACGCAGGTGGCCGGGAATGCAGTTGCGAATGGCATGCCGTTCGATATCGCGATGAAGGCCTTGACCTCAGCGCCGGCGCAAATCTTCGGGATGACGGACCTCGGCGTGCTGGCGCCCGGTGGCCGCGCCGATGTCGTGGCCTGGGACGGCGACCCGCTGGAAGTGACGTCTGCGCCGGTCGCGGTGTACATTGACGGCGAGTCCCAGCCGATGGTTTCTCGGCAGACCAAGCTGCGCGACCGGTACCGGACCCTCGACGAAAGTGAGCGCCCCATGGCGTTCAAACGGTAAACCCCTGAGGTTTTCGCCCGGCAGGTGAATGCGCCCCGATCCTTGCGTGACGGGCGTAAATCTTTGGGGTTTTTCCGTTTCGGTCTGGAAGGGTGGACCATGGACCGCGAAAATTCTGACCGATTGGGACAGTGAGAAGGCGTCCCGCTTTGGAAATGATCTCATTGTGGCGCAGCATACGCTGTACAAACGTCCGATGTTCTCGGAGGCGGGGCAGGCGGATCTGTTCGACCATTATCCGCGCGAAGCATTCGGCATCCACACGATGGGTACGAAACGTTCCGGCAGCGACGGATTTCGCAAACGCATGCCGGGCAAGCTGATCGGCGAGCCCGGCGCTGCCAATCGCGTCAAGACGATGAAGCGCGATGTCGGCGTGCTGATTTCCAGCCCGAATGCACGCGTCTTCTATCACCTTGATATCCCGATGGTGACGCTTTGGCATATCAAGGGCGAGAAGACGATGTACGTCTACCCGGGCGCCGGCAGGTTTGCGCCAGATCCGCAGATCGAAGCAATCGTGCTGCGCGAACAGGAAGAAGAGATCGACTACGATCCGTCCAATGACGATTATACGCTGCCGGTGGTCATGAAGTCGGGCGTGGTCGCCAGCTGGCCCCGGAAGGCGCCGCACCGGCTCGACAACAGTGATTGCGTCAACGTCTCGTTGTCCTGCGGGTTCAAAACATTCGGTTCGCTGGTGCACGCCAATGCGCTGTATGCCAATGGCGCGATGCGCCGCTCGTGGGGCCTCAACCCGTCGTTCGAGCGGGACGGCGCCTCGCCAAGTATTCCAAGGCAGGGCTCGCACGGGCGTTCAAGCTGTTCAACTCCCGTAAATCTTTCAAAAAGCAGATTAAGCCGACCTTGGTTGCCGACCTCGAAGCGGAAAATGCGGTGCGCGATCTCGTTGCCGCATAGCCGCCTTAATCGAGGGCGAGGAACAGGCGCCACTCGGTTCGGGTAAAGTCATGCTGCTTTCGTTTCTGTTTTCACTGGTGATGGCGACCGGCTCGGGCCCGATGGATGCCGCCCTTGAGGCGACCGAGGCTCCCGACACCCTTCGCGCGGCTTTCACGGTCGAGCTGACCTCGAATACTGCGCAGCACACCTATTTCTACGACCCCCGCCTGCCGCGCGGTGAGCGCTGGGTTGCGGTCGAGCGGCGCGGCTATGATCCTGAACTCGTGTCTGTGGCTGAAGCCTGGGCAGCGGAGCCTGCTCCCGATGGCCGCCTGTTTCCGGATGACCTGCGCGAGAGCCTTGGGTCTTCGGTTGATGTGAACACGGACGGCGACGCCTGGCGCCTCAGCTTTCGCCATCATCCGAACTATAATGATACCGAGTTTGACGTCTGGGCTGCGGAGCAGTTGAAGGCGACCGCCTGGCTCGACCCGGTCGGCGAGCGGTTCCAGCGGATCGATTACACGCTGCCCAAGCCGGTTTCCGGCCCGACGGGCGGCAAGCTGACGCGGTATGACCAGAGCTACCTGCTGAAGACCGAGCCGCGTTGGGGTTTCTCCTATGTGTCCGGTTTTACCATCGATCTTGAGGCCCGCGCAGCTTTCAAACGCTTCGAACGGCGCTTTGAGGCGCGCGTGACTGACGCGTATTTCTTCTTCGCAAGCACCGACGCAGAGGCTGAATACGATAGCCGCCGGGCGAATGCCTTGCAGATGGCCTCTGGACCCGCAACGCCCGGGCGCTAGACTCCGCGTATGACGATTCACATGGTCAAGCTCTGTGTCGGCGCAGACGATATCGATGATCTCGCTGATTGGCAGAAGCGGCTCATGAAGACGTTGCCGAAACCTGTGCATCACACCCGCATGGCGCCGAAACGGGCCGAGGAAATGCTCGCCGGCGGCTCGATCTACTGGGTCATCAAGCGGGCGATCCGGGTGCGCCAGCGGATCATCGACATCCGCACCGTGGCGGACGATGAAGGCAAGGACCTGTGCGAACTGGTGTTCGACCCCGAACTCGTGCGCACCTATGCCCAGCCAAAACGGCCCTTCCAGGGGTGGCGTTATCTGAAGCCTGCCGAGGCGCCGCGGGACCTGAAATCCGGAGAACTGGCCGTGGACCTGCCGCCAGATATCGACGCGGCGCTGAAAGACGCCGGCGTCTGGTAAATCCGGCGCTCCCACCTCGGGCTAATCGGATTGATCCTGCGCGGCATCATCTTAGGCTCGAGGCCTCGCGATGGGGACCGCAGGCCATGAAGACTATCATCTACGCGATCCTGGCGGCATCGCTTTGCGCTTGCGCCACGCCGCGCGCAACGGCGCCGATCACGCGCGACACGCTGGCCTATTCGGCCGAAGTGGCGCGTGCCCAGCAGGAGCAGCTGCTGCTCAACATCGTCCGTCTGCGTTACAACGACCCTGTCAGCTTCGTTGAAATCGAGCGGATGACGACGGAAGATTCCCGGACGGTTGGTCTCGGCCTCGCTACCGCGTTCAGCCTGGATGGCAGCCCCTTGAATGAAGTTCTGGGCGCCCAAGCGGCGGGCGAACAATCGCAGACCCCGGCAGCGATCTACAACGTCCTGCGCGGCGGCGCCTATGCGCAGCAGCTGCTGCAACCGGTCGGGCGACCTGCTCGTGCAGGTTTTCTCGGACAAGCCCGACACGCCCGCGCGCACGGCCTGTTCAGCGGGCGCGCCCTGGAGCGAAGTGATCGGCGACTATTTTGCCATCAACTGGAGCACCGGAAAGCCGGAGGGTGCCTCTGTCGCCGTGCCCTATCGCGGCGTGTGGTTCTATGTGGACGATACCTGCCGGAGTGCGAAATCGACCCTCGACCTGATCGGCCACCTCTATGCCCTGCAGGCGGGTCTCAATCAGGGCTCGAGGGATACGTTGCTGCTGATCGGCGGGTGAGCCGGCGCGGCCGCCATTGAAAATCCGGGCGGGTTGGTGGAAATAGCCCTTTTCCTGACCCGGTTTCCTGAAAGGCTCCGCGATGCCCCAATTCGACATGATCCTGATCACACCGCGTGAAGCCGAAGGCGCAGACGTGATCGAGCACACGGCCGGCCAACCGGTGCGCGAAGGCGGCGGGGACGAGACCTATCGTTGTGGTGGCTGCAAGACGAAGCTGTTGGTCAATGTGGCGCACCGCGACGCGCACGGTGTGGTCGTGAAGTGCGGCAAGTGCGGCAAGATCAACACCGAACCGCATCACCAGCATCATTGAGATTGCCTAAACCGGCGGGATGATCGACACCGCAGCTTCGATCACCGAGGCGGGCCCATGACCGAATTGCTGAGCCAGTACGGCATCCTGATCGCGGCGCTTGCGGCGGTTGGTCTGTTTGCAGGTCTGGTCGCGGGCATGTTCGGGATTGGCGGCGGATCGGTGATCGTGCCGGTGCTGTTCTTTCTGTTTGACGGGATGGGATTTGGCGAAACTGCGATGCATGTGGCGGTGTCCACGTCGCTCGCCACCATCATCCTGACCTCGATCCGGAGCGTCATGGCCCATCAGACGCACGGCGCAGTCGACTGGAACATCATCCGGACCTGGGCGCCGTGGATCATGTTCGGCGCGGTCTGCGGGATCGGGCTCTCCGGCATCATGTCGAAACAGATGTTGCTCGGGCTGTTCGGGTCGCTGCTGGTGCTCTTGTCGCTGCAGCTCATCTTCGGCCGGCCGAGCTGGACGCTGGCGCCGCAGATGCCAGGCGGCGCGGCGAGGGCGGGTCTTGGCACCGCAGTGGGCACCCTCTCTGCTCTTATGGGTATTGGCGGAGGCACATTCGGCGTGACCCTGATGACGCTGTGCAGCACGCCGATCCACCGGGCGGTTGCGACCGCGGCCGGATGGGGGGTCGCCATTGGGCTGCCGGGGGCATTGGCGGCTATCCTTGTGGGCTGGGGACGGGATGGCTTGCCGCCGGTCTCGCTGGGTTTCGTGAACCTTCCGGCCTTCGCGCTCATTTCCGCGTTTACGGTGCTGATGGCCCCGGTGGGCGCGGCGCTCGCGCACCGTTTGGACGCTGACCGGCTGCGCAAGCTGTTTGGCCTGCTTCTCGCAGTGGTGGCGCTCCGGATGGTCTGGCAGGCGCTGGGCGCCGGTTGACCCTTCAACCGGCGCGCAGGTCGAGCGGCGAGGCCCGTTTCATTTTTGACCGTATTGCAGAGTTGCCGCCATGTTCGATCACCCTTCCTTCGATGATCACGAGGGCGTGCACACGTTCTTCGACGCGGCCACCGGGCTGCGCTGCGTAATTGCGGTCCACTCCACCGCGCTCGGGCCAGCGGCGGGCGGGTGCCGGATGTGGAACTATGTGACCGGCGACGCAATGCTGACCGACGTGCTGCGCCTGTCGCAGGGGATGAGCTACAAGAACGCAATGGCGGCCATTCCGCTCGGCGGCGGCAAGGCGGTAATCTGGGGCGATCCGAAGGCCGGTAAATCGGAGGACCTGTTCCGGGCTTTTGGCCGCGCCGTGCAAAGCCTAAACGGCAGCTACTATACGGCGGAAGATGTAGGTGTCTCGGTGTCCGACATGGCGACCGTGCGGCAGGAGACGCGGTTTGTTGCGGGCCTCAGCGAAGGCGACGCCGCGAGCGGCGATCCATCGCCGGTGACGGCCAGAGGTGTCTATCTCGGCATTCGCGAAGTCGCGCGGCGCCTGTTCGGGACGGCCGATCTGAATGGCAGAACGATTGCCGTCCAGGGTGTCGGCTCGGTCGGTGGCTATGCCTGCGATCATCTCGCGGCCGCCGGCGCGCGACTGATCATTACCGACATCGACGCCGAGGCGCTCGCCGCCGTTGCCAAGCGGACCGGCGCGAAAATCGTGGCGCCGAACGACATCTATGATGTTGACGCCGATATCTTCTCGCCCAACGCGCTGGGCGCGGTCGTCAACGAAAAGACCCTCGCGCGCCTCAAGGTGAAGGGCATTGCGGGCGGCGCCAACAACCAGCTGATTGTCAAGGAAATGGGCGAGTTCCTTCGCCGCAAGGGCATACTCTATGCGCCCGACTACGTGATCAATGGTGGCGGCATCATCAACGTCGCCGCCGAAATTTCAGGCAATTATTCCCGCGAATGGGTTGATGCCACCCTGGCGCGCCTGATCGACACGCTCGGGTCCGTTCTGGATGAAGCGCTACAGTCCAATCAGCCCACGAACTATGTGGCTGACCGGATCGCACGTTCACGTATCGCTGCAGCGCGCCCTGGTAGATTGCGCTGAAGTTAAAACGCAGGCTTCAATTGCTGTGCTCCCCGAAAACCGATGTTTTCCAATTTGTTTTAGAACAAGCGGCATGGATAAGCTCACGGTCTTCGTTGTGATTGCGGTCAGCGTGTTTTTATACTTCACGCATGACGCTGGCTTTCAGTTTGAGAGCGAGGAGCCCGCGAAGCGTGCCGAATTCGTTGAACGACAGGCGCGCCGCGCTGCCTCCGGCGCACACTTTCTAATCAGTTCCGATCGCGACGCCGTGCTTGTCTCGCGTGACCAGAAATCCGTTCGCCTGAAGATCCCGTCCGACCGGACGGCAAACTTCGACCGGCGCCGGGCGCACGTGTTCCGCAAGGCCTGCGAAGGCTATCGAGGCTCGTTCCTCGACGAGCATGACGTGACGCTTCGTTTCGAGTTCTACCGCAGCTCCGGCGCAATGGCGGGCAGCATGAAGGTGTCGCCCGGTGCCTGCGCGTCTGCGCCGAAATCCCAGAACTAATCCGGCGCGCGATCAGGGGGCGTCTGCGCCCCCTACGTATTGTCCACAAGTGTGACCCACGCGGCCGGGTGATAGCCTCCAACCGAGAAGAGACGGGCTAACAGCAGCCGTTCGCAAGCGCGGATAATGATCTGCAGCGTTCGCCCGGTCAGCGCCCAGGAGACCGACCATGACCCTCAAACGCATCACACTCCAGCTGGCGCGCAATCCCGGCCTGCCGGCGGGGGATCCTCAGCAAGGTTACTTGATCGTCGCGCCGCTGACGGATACCGGGCAACTCGACGCCGAGGCGTGGCCGGCACAGCGCAAGGCTTGCCGGGTTTACCGGTTTCATCCGGACCCGGCCGAGAAAGCGGATGGCTGGCTTTCCCACAAGGGGCAGAACTGGTTTTTCCGCTATGATGAAGAGGCCGAAGGTGACGACGAGCCTGTCTTCCGGCTGGCTGCCCACACGTTCCGGGAGGGCGAATACGTCACGATCAGCCATCCCGGCGGTGACGCCCAGACTTACAAGGTCACGGACGTCTCGCCGGTCTGATTCCGGCGCGCAGCCGTCAGAAGTTCCAGAGCAGTTGAACGCCAAACGTACGTGGCTCGTTCACGAACCCGGTAAGGTTGTTAAAATCAATCGCGCCTTCCAGAACCTCTTCATCCGTCATGTTCCGTACGAAGACGGACACATCATAGTCATGGTCGGACTTATAGCCGGCCTTGAGGCCGCCTTCCCAATAGCCGTCCTGGCCAAACTCTGCGCTGTCGTAGAGGAAGAAATTAGTCTCCCCCTTGAAAGCCCAGTCCGTGTACCCATAGACCTCGCCGCCGGTCACGGGTACTGCGTAGCGAGCCGTCACATTGGCGATCCATTCCGGCGCATTGGGAAAAGAATTTCCGGAGATGTTGAAGCGCGTGATCGGTCCGGCCCGCGTGGTGACGATTACGGCGGGGTCGAGCACGGTGCAGCGCGCGCCGCATCCGGGCGCGAGGATCAGTGCGTCCTTGAACTCCGTTTTGTTGTACGAGAGGCCCGCCGTAAGCAGGAGGCGCTCGGTTGGCGCGGCTTCAAGATCTGCCTCGAAGCCATAGCCTTCGCTTGTGTCGGCGTTGAAGAGTGATACGTCATTCGTCAGCCCACCGACGATCGTCAGCTGTTGCCCGTCGATCTCGTAGAAATAGACACTTGCGTTTGCGCGCAGGCGGCGATCAAAAAGTTCGGATTTAAGGCCGGCCTCATAGGAGAGGACAAGTTCACTGCCGGCCTGTGAAGGCTGGCCGAAGCGTTGTTGGATTGTGGGGCCGCGGAAGCCCTTGGCAATCCGGGCATAGGTCTTCAGCGCGTCGGATACTGCGTAAGTGGCGGAGACATCCCAGCTAACCTGTTCGTCGCCGATGGAGCGGACCGTTGCGGTCGTGAATTCCTTCTGGTCGTCGCTCCAGCGCACACCGCCGGCCACTTCCAATCGGTCTGTCACATCATAGCCAAGCGAGACGAAGATGCCCGTGCTCTCCGTATCGAGGGAACGGCGGGCGACGGTTGTCTGCGGCCGCCCCGGGGCAAGGCTGTTGAAGCTGCGTGAGACGATGTCGACCTTTTCATCAAACAGGAAAACGCCGGCTTGGCCGCGCAGCCTTCCGCCATCGTCATAAACGAAGCGGATTTCGTGCGTCGTCTGATCAAGATCATCCACCGCGCCGCTGGTTTCTGAAGCAAACGGAATGAATCCCGGCCCGAAATTTCCCGCGCCGAGAAAAGCTGCGCCGAAGCCGCCATCGATATCGCCCCGGCTTTCGATTTCCGCAGTCTCGAAGCCGAAGACATAAGTGGCCTTGATCGTATCGGTCAGCGACTTGTCCAGACGCAGGGTTGCGCCTGAGGTGTCCTGATGCAGGAAGTTGTCGGCGTCATAGAACACGGTTTCGCGGTCGAAACCTGAGCCTATGCCGCGATTGCCACGGTCAATGATGTTGGCGCGGAACAGCCGCGCGTCACCATCATTTGAGCGGGCATGAAGGTTGAGCAGCGCTTCGAAATCCGAACCTTTTGGTGAGAATAGGATCTGCGCGCGTCCGGCCACTTCCTTGAAGCCTTCATAGCGGTCGGACTCGCCTGTGCGCGCGTTGTCCACATACGGGTCACGCTCCTGATAAAGTCCGGACAGGCGGACCGAGAGTATATCCTCCGCCAACGGAAGGTTCACCGCGCCTTCGAAATCGCGGGTATTGTAGGTGCCGTAGGAGGCGCGAACATAGGCTTCGTATTCATCCTGCGGCTTGCGCGAGTCGAACTTGATGATACCGCCCGGCGTGTTGCGACCGAATAATGTGCCTTGCGGGCCGCGGAGCACTTCGATCCTCTCCAGATCGAAGACCGGGAAGCCCTTAAGGATCGGGCTTTCATAGGGCACATCGTCATAAACGAGGCTGACCGGCTGCGAGGCGTTGAGATCGAAATCCGTGTTGCCGATCCCGCGGATGTAAAACCGCGGGAAGGCACGGCCGAACGAACTCTCGGCGACAACACTCGGCACCCGGGCCGAGAGGAAGCGCACGTCGGCGCCGGACGCCTTCAGCGTGTCCAGTTTTTCGCCCGACAGGGTCGAGATCGAGACCGGCACGTCCTGAAGGTTTTCCTCCACGCGTGTCGCCGTAACCGTGACCGGCGCGAGCCGTGTGTCCGCCGTCTCGCCTGACGTTTGCGCGAGGGCGGAGACGCCCGGCATGCACGCTGCGACGAGGCTCGCACTGGCAAGCAGACGGCGGAGAGGGGTGTTGGAGGGCATCGAGTTCACCTTGCGACGAGAGACACATACATGGAGCGCAGGGCGGGTCGCGCCAGCGGGTGGTTTGTCACAGGCTGAGGGAAACGAAAACGCAGGTCGCCCGATGGGCGAGCGAATTGTTGCACCTGCAGGAAGGTTTGTGTGTTCAGCGTTAGTGTCGCGACAAGACCGGGCGCGGCCGGGCCGCTTCAGTTCCAGGGATTGAACCGGCGGGGTTTGCCTGGGTCGATCGCGTCCGTTGGGGGCTCGTTTGGCAGATCGTCGAACTCGGTGTCCGGCATCTGCGATGCAAACGGCCCGGCGCCGGGCGTTTCATCCAGCGCCATCAAGTCCTGCTCTGGCAGGTCGAGTGTTCCGTCGATGATCGTCAGTACGGCCGTCTCAGGTTTTGGGGCAGGTGGAGCGCTCGCCGGCGGCGTGGCTGGATGGCTGGGCGCGCCGGATCGCTGCGCCGCACCGAGACCGAAGCCAAACGGAATGGACGACAGGGAAATCGGCTGCGCCAAGGTCGGTGTCGCCAGCTTTGGCTCGGCCAGCGGTTCCTGAATGGCAGCAGGCTGTACCGGGATTTCCTGCTGAGGCGCGGGTTCGACCACCGGTTCCGGTGCGACCGGGCCCGCTTCTATGGTTTTGATTTCCACGTGCTCAGCGCCGGCTTCGGCCGGGAGTGGCTCGGCGGCGGGTTCTGCAGCCGGCGCTTCTGCACCCTGTGTTTCGGCTGCTGGTTCAGTGACCGGTTTGGCCACAGATGGAAAGAAGGCGCCGAACGTGCCGAAAGATCCTGGTTCTTCGGCGAGAGGCTCGACGTCTACCGAAGCCTCGGGCGCTTGGGCGGCGAATATCGCGGATGGTACGATCTCGGCTTCCGGCTCGGGTTCCGGCTCGGGCTGTGGCTCGATTGGCGCCGGAGCCTCAATCTCGGGGGCTGCTAGGACCATCTCCGGTTCCGGCGGGGCCAAGGGCTCAGGTGGGGCGGCCGGTTTGAGGACGGAGACCTCGACGGGTGCAATCTCCTCCACTGCAACCGGGGCAGGCTCAGGCTCCGGCGTCTCAGCGGGAGGCGAGGCGCCGCCGTTGATCTGGTCAGCCAGCGTTGCGACCGCGGCTGTAATGGCGGTTTCGCTTTCGATCAGAGCCGTTTCGTCCGTCGTCGAATCTGGCGCATCTCCGCCAAGATCCGGCACCGGCCAGACCGGCGTTGCCTCCTCGACCGCCTCAAGGCCTGCGAGCAGCGTGCTGATCGCCTTTTCCGTTCCGCGGGCATGCCGGTGAGCGTCGCGGTAGAGTTCTGCAATGAACCTGTAATAGGGGCGTCCCTGCGCGTCGAGTTCATCGGTGAACTGGTCTGGCAGGCAGGATTCGATTTCCCGGCCCATGCCATCCGTCAGCAATACGGAATGCGGCTCCGGCGTGAGCACCACGCGGTAGCCTTCGGTGTCATGCACAACGGTAGCATTTTCACCTTCGGTCCACGCGACGCGTTGCCGGCGCGTCATATCGCTGAGCTTGTCGATCAGGCGCTTGGTGGAGGGATGCAGCATTATGGCGCGCTTTCCTTTGAGGAGGCGGATATTACGACCATGTCAGGTTAGCCCGCCCAGCGACAAGTTTCAAACCTTTGAAGCGCCAATAATGCACAGGCGCCGCTACCCAAAATTACGGCGAAGGCGATGGGACAGGCGGATGGAAACTCATCTGCGCCAGCGGGGGCGCGCCGGTCTTGTCCGACCGGAAGTAGAGCAAAAGATAGGGGGCATCGACGCTGGTCTTGCACGAGATCGAAAGATCCTCGCCCGCGCCCAGCGAACCGCAGCCTGCCAGCTCTTCCTGCCGCAGATCGCTGTAGCGGGTGGAGCCGACCCGTATGCCGTTCGGGCCTTCGACTGTCGGATCATTCGTGCGCACCTGGCTCACGAAACCACGCGACCAGTCGGCCTCGACGATAAATCTCGGCGTCTCGGTGCCGGGCGTGCGAACCTGGAAGACAGGCTGCGCCGTCGCGCCTTCGCCTTCCGTCGTGGACACGACGGTGTGGCCGGGAAAGGCGGCTTCTATGGCAGCAAGCGTGAAGGGCGTTGTCCCGGTAATGCCCAGGACGCCAGCCGGGCCGATCATTGGACCCTGCGCATTGCCAACCGTTTTCTTGACGCGTGCGACATCGCGAAGGAAGTCCTTCACGGGCTCGCTGCCCGCGACCGAGAGGTCGGTACGAAAACCGCGCACCACGCCGTCCGGCGAAACAAGAAGATAGGTTGGCGTCCAGCTGATCGTGAGGGTTTCGCGAAGGCTGCCATCGGTATCGAGCGCGGTGGGGACGAGGTAGCCTGCCGCCTCGAAGTACGCCTCGAGCGAGCCGTACTTGCCGAACATTTCCTCCGGCGTTGCGCGCGCCTTGCTGGCAGGAACATGTATCGACACGAAATCGAGGTCGGGGTCCTGTGCAATCGCGCGTTCGAGAGCGGCGACGTAGGGGCCATCTGCTAAGCAGTCGCTGCACCACGCGCCCCAGATGTCGATCACGGTCCAGCGGTTGAGCGCAGCCGATTCGAACACCGCGCCGTCGGCCATGGTTGCAGAAAACTCCGGCAGCTTTTTGCCGAGCAGCGCGTAGCTGAACGGGCGATTGTTCGCATCACGGAGAATACCGTCGCCCTTGCTGTCGGCGGCGCCATCCGGCGGCGGAGCATTCTCGGTCAGGAAGGCCGTGGCCTCGACCGTTGTTGTGGCTTCTGCCGGGGTGGAATCCTCCGGCCCGGACAGACCTGCCGCGCCACAGGCAGCGATCAGGAAACAGACGGACAAGGTAACCAAGGGACGCAGCATCAAATGCAAACTCCTGACGGGGTGTCCCATTTGGCATGGGCCTCAGGCATAAAGAAGGCAATCCGTCATGAAACAGACAGGGCGGCCCCGGGGGGGGCCGCCCATCCATTATTCCGATGTGGCTTGTGAGATCAGTTATAGAACTCGAACAGGCCGGCCGCACCCATGCCGCCGCCGATGCACATGGTGACAACGCCCCACTTCGCCTTGCGGCGCTGACCTTCGAGCAGGAGCGAGCCGGTGCAGCGTGCGCCGGTCATGCCGAACGGGTGGCCGATGGAAATCGCGCCGCCGTTGACGTTGTACTTGGCCGGGTCAATGCCGAGCCGGTCGCGCGAGTAGAGGCACTGCGAGGCAAAGGCCTCGTTCAGTTCCCACAGGTCGATGTCATCCACTTTCAGTCCGTGACGCTCCAGCAGGCGCGGGACGGCGAAGACCGGGCCGATGCCCATCTCATCCGGGTCGCAACCGGCAACGTTGAAGCCGGCAAAACGGCCGAGCGGCTTCAGGCCTCGCTTGGCGGCTTCCTTGGCTTCCATGACGAGTACGGCAGCGGCGCCGTCCGACAGCTGCGAGGCGTTGCCGGCGGTGACATACTTGCCTTCCTTCACGACCATACCGCCCGAGAAGACAGGCTTAAGGCCGGAGACCATTTCATACGTCGTGCCCGGGCGATTGCAGTCGTCCTTGTCGGCAATAACGTCCTGGAAGGTTTCTTCCTTCGTATCCTTGTTGATCAGTTTCATGCGGGTTTTCAGCGGCACGATTTCCTGGGCCATGTAGCCCTTCTGCTGGAACTCGGCCGTACGGCGCTGGCTCTCGACAGAATACTCGTCCTGGTATTCGCGGCTGACCTTGTAGCGATCAGCAACGATCTCGGCGGTTTCGATCATTGTCATCCAGATGGCCGGCCACGTCTTGGCGAGTTCCGGGTCGAAATACTTGTGACGGTTCGACTGGCCCGAGCCCTGAACGAGACTGATGCTCTCCACGCCGCCGCCGACGGTTACGGCTGCGCCTTCGTTGATGACGGTGTGCGCCGCGTTGGCGATCGCCTGCAGGCCCGAGGAGCAGAAGCGGTTGATGGTGGCGCCCGACGTGGTCGAAGGGCAACCGGCAGCGAGCGCCGCGTTGCGCGCCACGTTGTGGCCAGTGGCCCCTTCCGGCGCGGCACAACCCAGGAACACATCTTCAACCGCAGCGGCTTCAACTCCGGCGCGCTCGAGCGCGCCCTTGATGGCGTGGCCCGCCATCGTGATGCCGTGCGTGTCATTGAGGGCGCCGCGACCGGCTTTGGTCAGGGCGGTTCGGGCAGTAGAGACGATAACAGCTTCGCGCATGGCTTCCTCCAGAATGTTTGGCGTCGAGTTGGCGCGCACCGTAACGATTGCAACTGGCCCGCGCCAGACTTCCCTTAACGTAAAGGGAGCCTTTCAAATGAAAAAACCCGCCCGGCAGAACCGGGCGGGTTGATTGTGTCAGGAAACTCGCCGGATCAGGCGGTGATCTTGGCTTTCGGGGCAGCGGCTTTCACGGCCTCGTCCACATAGGCTTCGAACTTCGCGAAGTTCTCAACGAACATGTCGGCGAGTTTCGCAGCCTGTGCGTCGTACGCGGACGGGTCAGCCCAGGTCGAACGCGGGTCGAGGATTTTCGAATCGACGCCCGGAACCGAGACCGGAACCATAAAGCCGAAAGTTTCGTCCTTGCGGAACTGAACGGTGTTCAGCGAGCCATCAAGCGCGGCGTTCAGCAGGGCGCGGGTTGCCTTGATCGGCATCCGGTTGCCTTGGCCGTAGGGGCCGCCCGTCCAGCCAGTGGAGACCAGCCAGCAATCGACGTCGTATTTTGCGATCAGGCGGCGCAGGAGATTTCCGTACTCTGACGGATGGCGCGGCATGAACGGACCGCCAAAGCAGGTCGAGAAGGTGGCCGAAGGTTCGGTCACGCCTTTTTCGGTGCCGGCAACACGTGCCGTGTAACCGGACAGGAAGTGATACATCGCCTGGGCGGGTGTCAACTTTGCAATCGGGGGCATGATGCCGTAGGCGTCGGCCGTCAGCATGATAAGGTTTTTCGGCTGTCCGCAGCGGCCAGTCAGAGATGCGTTCGGGATTGCTTCGATCGGGTAGGCTCCGCGAGAGTTTTCCGCGAGGGCTGCCGAGTTGAAGTCCAGCTCGCGGCTGACCGGATCCATCACGACGTTTTCGAGCACAGTGCCCCACTGCTTCGACGTCGCGTAGATTTCCGGCTCGGCTTCGGCCGAGAGGTTGATCATCTTGGCATAGCAGCCGCCTTCGAAGTTAAAGAGGCCGTTCTCGGACCAGCCGTGCTCGTCATCACCGATCAACGTGCGCGAGGCATCGGCCGAGAGTGTTGTCTTGCCGGTTCCCGAGAGGCCGAAGAAGATGGCCGCATCGTCCTTGTCGCTCGTGTTTACCGAGCAGTGCATCGGCATGACGCCCTGGTCGGGGAGCAGGTAGTTTAGGATCGTGAAGACCGACTTCTTGGTCTCGCCGGCATAGGACGTGCCGCCGATCAGAATGAGGCGCTTGGCGAAGTTCACGGCGATCACCGTTTCGGAGCGCGTGCCGTGCTTTGCCGGGTCGGCGCGGAAGCTCGGACAATTGATGATCGTGAAGCCTGTTCGGAACGTCTTGGCTTCATCCGTAGTCGGAAGACGCAGGAGGTGGCGGATGAACAGCGAGTGCCAGGCGAATTCGGTCACGACAGTGACCGGCACGCGGTAATCTAGGTCGGCGCCGCCGAACATGTCCTGTGTGTAAACGCTCTGATTGGCGAGATGCGCCTTGAAGTCAGCCCACAGAGCATCGAAGTGCGCGGGCGACATGGCGGCGTTGTTGTCCCACCAGACGGTATTTTCTGTCAGTTCATCGCGCACGGTGAATTTGTCTTTGGCAGAACGGCCGGTGTGCTGTCCGGTCTCGACCACAAGCGCTCCGCCTTTCGCAACGCGCGCTTCGCCAGCAGCGACCGCCGTTTCGTAAAGCCGGGCTTCGTTCCAGTTCTTGAGGACCGATTTCGGACGAACGCCCAACTCGGAAAGGATTGCTACAGTATCGCTCATGTCACCCTCGTTTTTTGGCGAATTTACTTGGCCAGCCCGGGCCTTGTTACCCCGCGCCAGATAGCGCCGGGCGTGAACGATTTGCAACATCTATGCCGGGCACAAGTCGAACAATTGACCAACACTTGCGCAGTAAAACCGAGCAAATAAAAATGTCCACCGGTGTCAAATGCACGTTGAGCTTTTGGTGTGGCGCGTCACGTTCGAAGCGACGACAGATAGCACAAAACGGGCGTCGTCAGGCTTTCCGGTAAGGCGTCGAGACTGAACCATCCCCATCCGCCATGCTTCTCCGGCTCCCTATTCTGCGGCTCGCCGGCGCAGATTCGCGCTTCGTAAACGGGCGCAATCCAGTGGCGGCCATCGCCGCGGTCTATCGTTTCGGCGATGCAGGCGAGATGCAGGATTTCAATCTTGATGCCGAGTTCTTCTTCGATTTCGCGCTGCGCGGTCACCTGAGCCCGTTCGCCGAAATCGATCTTGCCACCGGGCAGTCCCCAGGCCCCGGCTTCCGGCTGGCGCAGGCGCTGGATGAGCAGCAGCCGGCCTTCCTCGTCGCGTATCGCTGCGCCGCAGCCGGCTTCGGGTTTGAGGTCCGTCACGTGCCGCCAAATGCAGCCAGCGCTGCGCTCGCAATCTCGTCGCCCCATTCCTGCACGAAGTGCCCGCCGTTCGGAATCATCATCGGCTCGGGACAGTTCCGGATCTGGCTGCGCAGTGCCTGCATGTGCTGAAGCCCGAGGACCGGATCCTGCGCGCCAACCGCCATGAAGCCTCGTCCGGTCCAGTCCCTGGCCCACCAGTCAGCCGCGCGCCGCGACACCTCGACGCCCTCCATATCGGGCGCGACCATCACGAGTTCAGGAAAGCGGCGCACGCCCGCCTTATAGCTGGCATCCGGATAGGGCGCTGAATACGCGGCAGCCTCGGCATCGGAGAGAACCGGGCTCGCGCGTTGCATCAGCGCGGCGATATCGAGATCCGGCTGGGTGCGGTTGAACGCCTTCCAGGCTTCGAATCCGGGCCCCAGCGACTGGCCGACGGCGAGCGTCGTGTTCATCACGATGAGCCGTTCGAACCGTTCGGGCATATCCACGGGGATCGTCAGGCCGAGCAGTCCGCCCCAGTCCTGCACCACCAGCGTGATGTTTGTCAGATCGAGATGCCGGATCAGCGCCAGCATCATGTTCCGGTGAAAATGGAAGGTGTAGGCCGCCTCGTCCACCGGCTTGTCCGAGCGCCCGAAGCCTAGCCAGTCCGGCGCGATCACGCGCGCGCCGCTGGCCGTGAAGACGGGGATCATCTTTCGATAAAGATAGCTCCAGCTCGGCTGGCCATGCAGGCAAAGGAATGTCCTGGCTGCATCCTTCGGACCTTCGTCCAGGTAGTGAACGCGCAGTCCCTCATAGCCTGCCAGAGTGTCCACATAGTGCGGCGCGAAACTGTAGCCGGGCAGTCCGGCAAACCGGTCATCAGGTGTGCGTTTTGCGCTGACGGACATCTGAGGTGGGCCTTCAGTTGGAGATCAGTACAATCGCCTTGGCCGGGCCGGCAGCGCAACAACAAAAAAGGCCGCCAAGGCAAACCCTGGCGGCCCGAGGAGAGCTAGAAAACCAAAGGAGCCTTACTTCTTGGCAGCGGCGTTGCACTCGGTGAGCTGCTCAGCCGTCAGTTCGGATTTCGTGTTGCGCAGGGTGGTCAGCTCGCCGACTTCCTTGGCGATCTTCTTGCAGATGCGCACGGTAGGGGCTTTGCGGTCGAGTTCTGCGGTGCACTTCGTGCCTTCGCAGGACCAGACAACGCTGTCGGCGACGATGCGCTTTTCTTTGACCGGATTGACGGTCTCGAAGGTGTAGGAGTTGCTGGCGAAAGCAGGAGCAGCGATGGCTGCGAATGCGGCGGCGGCAATGATGGAACGGAGCATGGGAGGGTGCCTTTTCGTCCGGGGTTGAAACTGCATGCGGTGGTCAGGCTTCTGGCCTGCTTCGTTGACTATAGAACGCTGAATAATTCGTCAAGCGTTCAGAGCGCTCAATTCAGAATTATTGGAGAACGGTTCGTTCTGCATGCTGCGGTGCAGCATTCTGGCTTGCCCCCGCGGCACAAATTGCCGCCTCGCCTGACAGGCGTATGGTGACTTCAAAGCCGCGACGCAATGGAGCAAACCATGGACTTTAACATACCGAAGGACATCGCCGACTATCTCGTCGTGCTGGACAAGTTCATCGAAGACGAAATCAAGCCGCTGCAGGCGCAAGACGATAACGAGCGCTTCTTCGACCACCGCCGCGAATGGGCGCGCACGGACTTCGACAATGAAGGCCTGCCGCGTCCTGAATGGGAAGCGCTGTTGCGCGAGGCCAAGAAACGCGCCGACAAGGCGGGGCACCTGCGCTATGCGCTGCCGAAGGAGTTCGGCGGCCAGGACGGCACGAACCTCGGCATGGCGATCATCCGTGAACATTTCGCCAAGCAAGGCCTCGGTCTGCACAATGACCTTCAGAACGAGCACTCGATCGTCGGCAACTTCCCGCAGATCCTGATGCTGCGCGACTTCGCCCGGCCGGACCAGAAACACCTTGCCGAGGCGGCGCTGGGCGGCAAGTTCATCGCCTGCTTCGGCCTGACCGAGCCCAACCATGGCTCCGACGCCACGCACATGGAAACCCGCGCCGTCCGCACCAAGAAGGATGGCAAGGATGGCTGGCTGATCAATGGTGAAAAGATGTGGATCACCGGCATGCACGTGGCCACCCACATCATGCTCTTCTGCCGCACCAGCGGAAAAGACGGCGACGCGAAGGGCATCACCTGCCTGATCATTCCGGCGCGCGATCCCGGCGTCATCATTGAAGAGTACATGTGGACCTTCAACATGCCGACGGACCACCCCCGCCTCACCATCAAGGATGTCTGGGTGCCGGAAGATGCCGTGTTCGGCCCGCCCGAAGGCGGCCTCGCGCTCGCGCAGCACTTCGTGCACGAAAACCGCATCCGCCAGGCGGCCTCCTCCTGCGGCGCGGCGATCTACTGCATCAATGAGAGCGTAAAGTATGCCAATGAGCGAAAGCCTTTCGGCAAGCCCCTCTCCACCAACCAGGCGATCCAGTTCCCGCTTGTGGAACTTGCAACGCAGGCCGAGATGCTCCGCCTGCTGATCTTCAAGACGGCCTGGGAAATGGACCAGATGTCGAAGCCGGAAGTGGCGGTCCGCCTCTCCGACAAGGTCTCGATGTGTAACTATTACGCCAACAGGCTTGTCTGCGAAGCGGCCGACCGCGCGATGCAGGTGCATGGCGGCATCGGCTATTCCCGCCACAAGCCGTTCGAGCACATTTACCGCCACCACCGCCGCTACCGGATCACGGAAGGCTCCGAGGAGATCCAGATCCGGAAAGTCGCCGGCCACCTCTTCGGCTTCATGGGCCCGAACAAGCACGGCCAGCCGAAAGGCGAAACCGACGCCAAGGGCAAGAGCACGGAACCAACAGATTTCGCGGTGCGGTAATCAGACGAGTGTAATGCGAACTTTAGTGTGCCGAGCCGAATGGCTCGGCACACTTGTTTAAAATCGTTCAAACGCCGCCGTGAAGTGGCGCATCATCGGCGGCTCCTTCACGATGCTCATCCCGCGCAGCGTGTCTTTCGCGGCGGCCACTTCCTCGAGCACTTCCACCACATAGTCGGCATGGCTTTGCGTGTAGACGCGGCGGGGCATGGCGAGGCGGACGAGGTCCATCGCGGCGGGCGCTTCCGTGCCATCGGGCTTGCGGCCGAACATTACCGTGCCGATCTCGCAGGCGCGGATGCCGCCCGCTTCGTACATGGCGCAGGTCAACGCCTGCCCGGGATATTCCAGCGGCGGAATGTGGGGCAGGAAGCTGCGCGCATCGATGAACACGGCATGTCCGCCTGCCGGCTTCACGACCGGAATGCCCATCGCGTCGAGGCGTTCGGCAATATAGGAATTGCTCCGTACACGGTAGCGTAGGTAGTCCTCATTGATGATTTCCTTCAGGCCCTGCGCAATCGCGTCGAGGTCTCGGCCCGCGAGGCCGCCATAGGTCGGGAAGCCCTCGGTCTGGATCAGCAGCGTGCGTGCCCGCTCGGCAAGGGCATCATCATTCAGTGCCAACCAGCCGCCGATGTTCGCGAAGGCGTCCTTCTTGGCGCTCATTGTCATGCCGTCGGCGACGGCGAAGCAGTCGCGCACAATGTCCTTGATTGGACGATCTGTCTGGCCTTCCTCGCGCAGCTTGATGAACCAGGTATTCTCTGCAAACCGGCAGCCATCGATGTAGAAGGGTTTGCCATGGGCCCTGGCGAGGGCCGCCGCGCCGCGAATGTTCGCGAGGCTCACCGGCTGGCCGCCCCCGGCATTGTTGGTGATCGTCATCATCACCGCCGGAATGCGGTGGCCTTCGGCCTTCAGCACACGTTCCAGCGCCGCTAGGTCCATATTGCCCTTGAACGGATGATCCAGCGACGGCACGCGCCCCTCGGCAATCGGCAGGTCAAGCGCCTCGGCGCCCATCGCCTCGATGTTGCCCCGCGTGGTGTCGAAATGGGTGTTGGAGGGGATGAGGTCTCCCGTCTTCGCGATCAGCGTAAAAAGGAGATGCTCCGCGGCCCGGCCCTGGTGGGCGGGAATGATGTGCGCAAAGTCCATCAGGTCCTTCACCGCCGCTTCGAAACGGTAAAAGCTGGGCGCCCCGGCATAGCTCTCGTCGCCCGTCATCACCGCGCCCCACTGCGCGGCGCTCATGGCCGAGGTGCCGGAATCGGTCAGCAGGTCGATGATCACATCGTCCGAGTGCAGCTTGAACAGGTTATAGCCCGCCGCCTTCAACAGGCCTTCGCGCTCGGCGCGCGTCGTCATCCGGATCGGCTCGACGGACTTGATGCGGAACGGTTCGATGATGGTCTTCATGGCTCACTCCCGGGCGTTATGTCCCTGAGTGTGAAGCGGTTTTGCCGCTCCGCGCACAGGAACTCCTGCGCTGCGGTTGCCCTTCCGGTGCGCCGGAAGACGGCCGCGCTCAGCGCCTGTTGCGATGGCGGGGCCATACCACACGCCGCCGCGGGATGCCAAGCGGGCCGCCCGGGTTAACAGCGCGTTCACCATCTTCGCAGAGTCTCCCTACATTCTTTCAGCGCTTCCCCGAAGGATTTGGCGATGACCCTGCTTGAACGCGTGATCCGCAACCACCGCTGCCGCTCGACGCACCATTTTATTGCGTTCGATGCGCTCTCCCTGATCGGCGGAGACAATGGCGAAGCCTGGAAATCGCTGTTCCTGGTGCATCACGAGCATCTCCTGAAGGGCGCCAAAGCGCCGGACGCCGAGTTCAAGGACTTCAAGAACCACGTCCTGCATGTCGGCGAAGGCGAATGGGGCGGCGCGCGCGCCAAGGCGCAGGAATGGTATGCGCGCGGCGTGGAACAGTTGGCGCTCAAACGCTGGAGCGACGCGGCCTATGCCTTCGGCGTGCTGAGCCACTACTACGCAGACCCCATCCAGCCCTTCCATACCGGCCAGACGGAAGCCGAAGGCGTGATCCACCGCGCTGTGGAGTGGAGCATTGCAAAATCGCGCGCCGACACCGACGCCCGGATCGCAGCCGAAGGCTATCCGGACATCGCGGTTCCGTGCGGGCTGGGCTTCGTCTCGGACATGGTCCGCGAAGGCGCGCTGCGCAGCCATGCCTACTACCAGGTTTTCATTGACCATTATGACGTCGACGCAGGTGTCGCCGATCCGCCGTCCGGGCTCGATGAGACGATGCGTGCCGCCATTGCAGATCTCGTCGGTTATGCCACCGCCGGCTTCGCCGCAATCCTGACGCGCGCCTTCGAAGAGGCCGCTGTCGCGCCGCCGAAGGTGAACCTGACCCTGCAAGGCTATATCGAGACGCTGGATATCCCGCTGCGCTGGATCACCGCCAAGCTCGAAGACGCGGGCGACAAACGGCAGGTCGAGCGGATGTATGCCGAGTTCCAGAAGACAGGGAAGGTGATCAAGACCCTGCCGGAGGACGACAAGGAGATACGCGCCCAGCATGCCCGCGAAGTGCGCCGCATTTCGCTGAAGAAGCTGAACGCCGAACCCATCGCCCCAATCGGAACGCAGAACGAGAACAGGTTGGCGGCGTCTGAGCCGGAATTGGTTCTGACGCAAGTCCAGCCCGCGCCGGTCAATGATGCGCCGCCGACCGAGTTGAAGGAGATTGCCCGGCGCGAGTCCGGCCGCCAGCCTGCTCGCGGGCTCCTCGGCACGCGCAAGCGCGTTGTTCCTGCCGGGCCAGCGCCTGCCGAAACTGATACGGACGCAGACGTCCTGTTCGAACCGCCGCCTCCGCCGGCGCCCGAACCGGAAGTCGCACCAGAAGCTGCGCCAGAGGCCGAACTGCTCGCCGGCATCGGCAGTCTCACGCGCGAAGACCCTGTCGTGGACGCGCCGTCGATCGGCCGGAAGACCGCCAAGCAACTCGCCCGCGCGGGCATCACCACGATTGGCGATCTTCTGGACAGTGATCCGGAGATGGTCGAACTCGAAATCAACGTCCGCCACATCACCGCCGAGGCCATCCGCGCCTGGCAGGAACAGACGCAGCTGATGATCGACGTGCCGGGCCTGCGCGTGCATGACGCACAATTGCTGGTCGGCGCCGGGATCACCACGCGAGAGGACCTCGCGAATGCCTCAGCCCGCACGATCTTCGAACTGGCGATGGAGTTCCTGTCCACGCCGGAGGGCGACCGCGTGCTGCGCGACGATCAGGTGCTCAACGAGGACGAGGTCGAAGGCTGGATCGAATTGGCGCAGGACGCCGCCTGATCAGCTAACCGGGCGATTTACGCCCGCCGCCGAATAGATAGCATCGATGAGGGCCATGTTGGCGACTGCGTCCGCGCCGCCGGTCAGCGGGCTTGCCTTGCCCCACATCACATCGAGCAAGTGGGCTAGCTGGTAGTCGTAAGTCTTGTCTCCGGACACGCTGTACCGGTTGACGGACTTTCCGTGCCTCAGCGTGATCGAGTTTCCGAAACTGGGATGGAGCGGATTGCTCGCGAGCAGCAATCCGTCCGTGCCCTGAATGGCGAGCAGCGCCTTGAAGCGCTGTCCGGCCAGCATGGACGTATGGATCCTCGCCGTGGCGCCGCCCTCGAACGTCAGATCGGCGGAGGTTTCGAGATCGACGCCGCGTCGTCCCACACGTGACGACGCGGCCGTGACGGTCGCTTGCGACCCTGCCACGTTGCGTGCCCAGTGGAGCGCATAGCACCCGAGGTCCATAAGTGCGCCGCCCCCCAGCGCGGGCTCGTGCCTCAGTTCGCCCGGCGTGTCCTTGATCGCGACCGAGAACTCGGCCTTGATCGCGCAGACGCGCCCGATGGCGCCGCTGCGAAGCTGGCGCAGGATTTCCTCGAACATCGGATGGAAGCGGTAGTGGAACGCTTCCACGAGCGGGCGCCCGGTGCGCCTCGCCGCTTCGGTCATCGCGCGCGCCTCGGCGGCGTTCATCGCGAAGGGCTTTTCACACAGCACCGCCTTGCCGGCTTCGAGCGCCGCGATCGTGAGGTCGGCATGCCGGTTCGGCGGCAGGGCATTATAGATGAGGTCTATGTCATCGCGCGCGATCAGCGCCTCATAACTCGCCGCGATATCGGGGATGCCGTGCGTGTCTGCAAAGCTGCGCGCCCGGCCGGGATCGCGGGCTGCGACGCAGATGATTTCGCAGTCAGCCCGCTTGCTTGCAGGCGTGATCATTGCAGGCGGCGCGATCTTGGCGGCCCCCAGAATTCCAATGCGGATCATGTCATCTCCAGTATTTACGAGCCAAGTCGCGCAACATTACAGCTTGTGTAAAGAAAACCCGTCCTTCTGTTTACCCCGCAATAACGCGCCTTAATTGCTTTCTTCATTATAGGCCGAAAATAGTTCGTCGAAGTAACACTCCAGAAACCACCGGAGACCAGATTGGAACCTGTCCCGAGGCCATTGATCCTAGGAGTGCCTTTGCCATGATAGATGATCTCACAGCGCACATCGCTACAAGCAATGGTCTCGCGGACTCCGTTTCCCGCCGTGCACTCGGCATCGTCCTGAACAGCGCCGAGCGTCAGGGCAGCCCGCTTGCCGACGTGATCTTTCGCAGTATTCCCGGCGCGCGCGCACTCGCTGCGCAGACCGGACATGAGATCGGCGCTCCGACCGGCGACGTCGCCCGCCTGATCGAACAGACACCGGGCGGACGCCGCCGCGTCTCCCTCTCGATGATTTCCGCACTCCAGGATGCCGGCCTTGACCACAAGGCGATCGGCACGCTTCTGCCCTCGATCGGCAGCTGGATGCAGTCCGTATACGGCATGAATGACTTTGGCCATTTGGGTGACCTGATTGGCCATGCGGGCGAGCCGTCCCGCAGAGAGGGGGTGCGCGCCGCATAACGCGCTGGTCCCGCGAAGCGAAGCTGACGCTGCCAAATCAAGACCCTTTGTGGTCATTCGCGTCGTTTCAGAGTTACCGGGCCGCCCTCAGGGGCGGCCCTTTTCTTTTGCGCTGCCGCCCGCTAGAGCGCAGGGGCTGCACGGGAGATATGGCATGAGCGATACCCAACTGACCCGTCCGGACGAAGCGATTGCGCTGCGCCTGATCCAGGCCATCCGCGCCGACGCGGAAGTCGTCTGCACCCCGGACCAGGTGGACCTCGTCTCTGTGACCTTCGACGTGGCCGCCGCCGGCGCCGAGCCCTCGAACCTCACCTACAAGCCGCGAATTGACCGCAAGACGCGCACGATCCTCTTCACCGGCGGCTCTGCCGAAGGCACCAAGGGCACTGTGATGACCGCGACAGCCGTTTACCGGATCACCCCGCGCGCCTGAGTTTGCCGGCACCAAACTCCCGAGCGAACCCATGCCGACACGCTGATCACAGGTGCTAATCGCGGCATCGGCCTCGCCCTCGTGCGCGAATTCCAGGCGAAGGGACACGCCGTCATCTCCGCGGCGCTCGGCCCGTCCGCCGCAACAGACCTGAAGGCGACCGGCGCCGAACGACTTGCGCTGGATGTCGCTGACCCGGCCTCGATTGCCGCGCTCGCTGCCACGCTCAGAGGTCGCCCGGTCGATATCCTGATAGATAATGCGGGCCTCGGCGAGCGCGCCGACATGCCCCGGCTGGACTATGACCGCTTCAAGGAAGTGCTCCGCGTCAACACCACCGCGCCGATCCGGGGGCTGGACGCGCTCACGCCGAACCTTGCCGCCGGGAAAAATAAGAAAGCGGCGGCGCTCTCCAGGCAGCCCGGATCGATTCAGAACACCGACATGAGTTTCTGCCTCGCCTGACGCGTTTCCAAGGCCGGCCTGAACATGTGCCTGGGCACGGCGGCCCATACGCTTCGCGCGCAGGGTATCGCGTTGCTTGCGCTGCATCCCGGCTGGGTGGAAGATCGACATGGGCGGAGAGGGTGCGCCGGTTAAGCCCGCAGACTGCGCCGCGGGTATCTAAAAGGTGATTTCCGGTGCGGACTCGTCCCGCGAGCCCCGGTTCTTTGACTGGCAGGGTGAAGCGCTGCCCTGGTAGACCGGCTACTCTGCCGCGGGAAGCACCCGCTTCTCTTCTTCACCATCATTCGCCGCGTAGGTCCCGTCGGACCCCGCAGCCTCTACGCTGGCGGGTCCGCGCAGCCGGCGCCAGTGGCGCTGGCTCCATCTGCTGATCCGGTCTGGTGCCAGCAGCCAGGCGGGAGTGGCGAGCAGGATGATCATGGTCGAGAAGCCGAGCCCGAACACCACCGCCGTTGCAAGCTGCACCCACCATTCGGAGCTTGCGCCGCCAAAGTCGATGGCGCCGTCCGCAAAGTTCACGTTCATCTGCAGCATCATCGGAATGAGGCCGAGGATCGTCGTGCCCGTGGTCAGCAGGATGGGGCGAACACGCTGGGCGGCCGCCGCAATCGCTGCGTCCTCCATACTCCGCCCATCCTTGAGCAACCTGTTGAACGTATCGATCAGGATGATGTTGTTGTTCACCACGATGCCGGCCAGCGCCACGATCCCGGTGCCGATCATCAGAATACTGACATAAGGCAGCAGCAGGTTGATGCCGACCAGCACGCCCGCGGTCGATAGGATGACCGCCGACAATGTCAGCACCACCTGCCAGAAGTTGTTAAACTCCCAAAGCAGGATGGCGGCCATCATGAACAAGGCCGCAAGCGCCGCGCCCACGAAGAATGCTCCCGCATCTGCCGTGTCCTCATCGGCGCCTTCGAATTTCACTTCGACGCCTGCCGGAAGATCTTGTTCTGCAATCCAGGTCTTAAGTTCCGCCACGAGCGCTGCGCCCGTGCCTTGCTCTTTCGCATTGCCGCGGACGTCGAGCACGCGTTTGCCGTCCCGCCGCTCGATCTGACTGACGCGCGGTGCGGGCTCGCGGGTAACGAACAGCGACAGGGGCACGTTGCCCTGAGGCGTCGCGATCTTCAGCGTGTCGAGCGCGGACGCCGAGCGATCCCCTTCCGGGAACCGCACGCGGATATCGACTTCCTCGTTCGAATCATCAGGGCGGTAGCGCCCGACCAGCACCCCATTGGTTACGAGTTGCACGGCGGCGCCGATCTGGGCGACGTCCACGCCAAATTTACCGGCCTCGGCGCGGTCCACCGTGAGCTGGTATTCAACGCCCGGAAGAGGCCGCGAGTCATCAATCTCGATGATGTCGTTGCGCGCTTCCATCCAGGTCCGGATCCGGGTCGCAGTCAGGTCCAGCGCCTCGGCATTGTTGCCGAGCAGTGCGACCTGAATGTCCTTGCCGCCGGGCGGTCCTTGTTCACGTGGTTTGATCTCGAATTTCAGCGCTGGCACCGCCGACAGGCGCGTACGGATTTCTTCAAGTGTCTCGCGGGCGTTGTAGGGGCCGTCAGAGGTTGTGTTCATGTCCACGAGAATCTGGCCGATGGAATCAAGCGGCACGCCGTTGACACCGTCGAAACTGAAGCCGCCGGAGGACACGCCTGAGCGGGCCGAAATTGCGGTGACGCCGCCGAGCCCTTCGATCGCGGCCTCGGCCCTGGCCACCAGGGAGGCCTTTTCTTCAGCAGAAAGGGCGCCCTGTGCCTGCACGAAGATGTAAGCTTGCTCGGGTTCGATATCGAGGAAGAACTCGGTCTTGTGCTGCTCAGAGCCGAACCAGAAGAAAATGCCGAACACGATGGCAAAGACAGCAGCTGTGACCTTCAGCGGGTTTGCCAGCGAGAAGGAGGCGATGCCCACATAGGTGCCGACCCAGCCCTTGGCCTGGCGCGGGTCGCCATCAGCGGCCAGCAGCGCGAGGTTTTCGTCCGTGCCGCCTGCGCGTCCGCCAAAGAGTGCACCGAGCACAGGCATGAAGATCAACGCGACCAGCAGCGAAGATGTCAGAACGAAGATCAGCGTGATCGGCAGGTAGGCCATGAACTTGCCGGGCATGGAGTTCCAGAAAAGGAACGGCACGAACGCTGCCAGCGTTGTCAGCGTCGAGGAAACCACCGGCCAGAACATCTGCTTGCCAGCCAGCGTATACGCCTCTTTGCGCGGCATGCCTTCGGCCATCTTTCGGTCGGCATATTCCGTGACCACGATGCCGCCATCCACGAGGATGCCGACGGCGATAACCATGCCGAACATGACCATCATGTTGATCGTGTAGCCGAAGGCACTGAGCATCAGGAACGAGATCATGAAGGAGGCCGGGATCGAGATGCCTACCAGCAGGCCCGAGCGCCAGCCGAGGGCGGCCACCACGATGACCATCACCAGCGCGATCGCGGTTATGATCGAGCTTTCCAGCTGGCCCAGCTGCGAGCCGATCATCTCGGACGCATCCGATGTGATTTCCGCGCGCACGGTCGCCGGCCAGGACTTGCTCTCCTCTTTGATGATCATGCGTACGCCATTTGCAGTATCAAGGATGTTGGCGCCGGTGCGCTTGACCACTTCGATCAGCAGGGCCTTCTCGCCATTGAACGCGGCAGTGCCGGTGGCATCCTTGAACGTGCGGCGCACTTCGGCGAGATCGCCGAGCGTCACGACGGCATTCTCCGTCCGCTTGATGGGCAGGCTCAGCGCATCGGTCCCGGTGCGAATGATGCCGGGCACCTTCACCGCAAAGCTGCCCTGTCCGGTATCGATGAGGCCCGCCGGGATCAGCTGGTTGTTCGCGTTCACGACCGCGAAGATTTCCTGGTAGGAGATATTGTAGGTTTCGAGTTTCACCGGGTCTATGACGATCTCGAGCAGCTCCTCGCGCTTGCCGAGCACGCGTGCTTCGAGAATGCCGGGGTCGGATTCGAGCCGGTCCTTCAGGTCATCTGCAATCCGGGCGAGACCCCGCTCAGGCGCATCGCCGTAAAGGTTGATGACCATCACGGGGAACTGCGCCGCGTTGGCTTCGGAAATTATCGGCTCGCGCGCGTCCACCGGAAAGAAGCGCTTGGCCATATCGACCTTGTCTTTGACGTCGAGCACCGCCTGATCGACGTCCACGTCAATCTCGAACTCGAGGAAGATCTGGGCTGCCCCTTCGGTGGCGGTCGAGTTGAAGGTTTTCAAGCCTTCTAGCGCCTGGATTTCCTGTTCGATCGGGCGCACGAGCAGGCGCTCGGCGTCCTCCGGCGTCACACCCGCGAGCGGAACGGTGATCGCCACGAACGGAATTGGAATATCCGGATCCGCTTCCTTGGGCATGATGATATAGGCGCCCAATCCCGCCAGCACGGCGCAGATCAGGACGGCTACGACCATCCTTGTCCGGCTGATGGCGCCATCAATAAGGCCGGTCATGGGCGAGCTCCGCCTTGTGCCACGGGACGCACTTTCACTCCTTCGTTCAGGTAATCCTGTCCGATCGCGATCAGCGTCGCCTTTTCCGGCAGCCCGGTCACCCAGGCGCCCTCCGGTGTTTCATCAATCACCTGGATGGGGGTAAACGCGACCGTATTGTCGGCCAGAACCTGACGCACGCCCAATTGCCCGGAGTCGGACAACGTGAACAGCGAGCGCGCAACCAGCGTGGCCGCAACATCGCCAGCAGGCACATTCAACGTGGCTGTCACGCCGGCCGCGACGGTGGCATCGCCGGCCTCGATTTCCGCTTCAATCGGGAAGGTGCGTGTCTGCTGGCTTGCCGTGCGGGCCACGTAGCGCAGCTTGGCCTTGAACGTGCGTCCATCGGCGAGGCGCACGGTCGATGCCATGCCCGGCTTCAGAAGTCCTGCCTGGGCCTCGGTGATTTCAGCCGACACGATGACGGGATCGAGGTCCACCAACAGGCCGCAGGGCGAGCCTGGGCTCAGATAATCGCCCGCTTCGGCAAGGCGTTCTTCGAACACACCGTCAAACGGGGCGCGGATCTGGGTGCGGCCGAGTTCAACGCGGGCTGCATTCAGCGCCGCCTCAGCCGCGTCGAGGGTGGCGCGGGCAGAGGCCTCGCGATTGGCCGGTGTCAGGCCTTTGGCGGCGAGAGATTCAGCGGCTTCAAATTCGATCTTGGCCGAGTTGCGGTTGGCTTCGGCTTCCTTGACACGGGCGCTGCGGGCTTCGACGTCGAGGGCGCAGAGAAGGGTGCCCTTTTTCACGAACGTGCCTTCGCGCACCGGCGTCGAGGTCACGGTGCCCGCCGTGCCGGATTTCACGGTGACGGCTTTGTCCGGCGCGGTGCGCCCTTTTGCCCCAAGCTGCAGGGGGTGCGTCCTGCTCTCCGTAGTGATCACCACCGCGTCTATTTCGGTGGCCGGATCGACGACGGCGGCAGGCGTCACCTCTGCGCTAAGGCTTCCGCGCATCAGGCTGCGGATACCAAAATAGCCAACGATTACAGCCAGGATGACGGCTGCGATAACAGCGGAACGGTTCAAGGGGCGCACTTTCGAGGGAGGATAAGACTGTAATATAGCGTACATTGACGCGAGAGTCATCTTTCGCGCCAGCAGCAATTAAGCCGGAAGCCCTTTCCGCCCAGCGAAGAACCGGCGGATTATGGTTAAGGCCGTGTCGGTTGACCTTCAGGCTTGCCTTGTTTTCCGAGCGTTATGTCGCTGAAACCGGCGGTTTGCGGTCTGCCCAGGGCCGGGCTGCCTCGAGTTCGAGCGCGAGTTCGAAGAGCAGTGCATCGTCGCCCTTCCGGCCCGAGAACATCGCCCCGATCGGCAGGCCGGAGGGTGACCAGGCGAGCGGTACGCTCATCGACGCCGCGCCCGCCACGTTCATGGGGGCGGTGTAGGACGCAAAGCCCAGCACCCGTTCCATCAGCGTGTCATAGTCTGCGTCGGGGGCCTGGTCGCCGATGGGTACGGCCGGGCTGCCTGTTACCGGCGACAGGATCACGTCCAGCGACCCAAACATCGCGTGATACACACTCTCGAACGCCAGCAGGTAGCCGATGGCGGCTGGAAGATCGCCGATCCGCCGCGCCGCCATGCCGCCAAGGCCCAGCGTCCAGGGCTCGACGATCTCCGGCCCGATGGGTTTGCCCGAAAAGGCCGCCACCTGCTGCGCAAATTGCCCGGCGCCCGCGGCCCAGTAGAGAAGGAAGGCATCGGTCAGCTTTACCCCGTCGATCGGCATCGTGAAGTCGATCACCGTGTGGCCAAGGTCGCGGCAAAGCTGAGCGGCCGCCTCGGTCGCGGCGCGTGTGTCCGGATGCAGCGGCGTGCCGGTGGTCGGCTCCGGCGCAAAGCCGATCCGCAGACGGCGCTTGAGCGGCGCGGTCTCGCCCAGCGGCGGATAGGCGCCGTCATTCGCTTCCGCCGCGCGAAACAGCGCGATGGAATCGCGCACGCTGATGGTCACGGCATGGTTCACTGAAATCTGCAGCGGCGGCGCGTTCCCGAGCTCACTGTAAGGCAAGCGGTCACGCGAAGGTTTGAGGCCGAACACGCCGCACGTCGATGCCGGAATCCGGATCGAGCCGCCGCCATCGCTCGCATGCGCAAACGGCACCACCCTTGCGGCGACCAGCGCTGCAGCGCCGCCGGACGATCCGCCCGGAAAACGCGACACATCCCACGGATTGCGTGTCGGCCCGTTCGACAACGGCTCCGTCGACGAGATCAACCCCGCCTCCGGTGTCGCCGATTTGCCGAGCGAGACGATGCCCGCGCCGCGCCATTTTCTGGCAAACGGGTTGTCTTCGGTTGCTATGTGCCCGGCCAGACCCCGGCTGCCCGCCAGCGTCGGCGCGCCGCGCCAGTCGATCAGGTCCTTGATGAAACTCGGCACACCGGCGAACGCACCCGACAGCAATCCGGCGGCATCCGAGCGGGCGACCTCGAAAGTCTCCGTCACGATGGCGTTGATCCGCGGCTCCACGGCGTTGGCGCGGGCCACTGCAGCTTCCACTTGCTCAAGCGCGGTGGTCTCACCGGCGGCGATCCCCGCGGCCATCGCGGTTCCGTCGGCATAGGTTGGAACCGTGCGGGCCGCCGGAGCATCGGCAACCTCTTCCTTCGGCGCACGTGAGCAGGCGGCCAGCGCCATGGCCGCGGCGCTGCCGGCCAACATGGCGCGTCGGGATAGTTTAAGCATGTCGATCCTCCCCGGATTCCGATTGGGTGCATCGTGGCTTTCAGCAGGGCCGCGCGCAAGTCCCGCTCAAAGGCCGGCCATTTCGGCGACTGCGAATTTTCGGAGGGAGGCCCACCTTCCGGGAGTGAGGACGCGGCATCCACCCAATGGACCATCTCAATGCCATTGCAAGGCAGCATCTGGCCGATCAGGAAGCGGCCCGGCAGGCGGCTGCGGCCGGGCCTGCTGGCCCGCCAGAGCTCGAGGCGCCCATCCTGTCCAGTTGGTTTTACGCCGGCGCCATCGGCGGATTCCTGGTCCGGGGGCTGACGCTCTTGTTTGGCGTTGGCCGCAAGGCCTAGCCGCCCGTCCGGTTCACCACACCGCAGGCGACCCGCGCGCCGGCTCCGCCGATCGGCTGCGAGCGGTGATCGTCTTTGCTCGCGTGCAAGATGATCGATAGGCCGTCACCGTCCAGCGCAGGAGCGAGTTCGGTCAGCAAGGTAAAGGCTTCATATCCGGCCGTGCCATCGGCGGCGGCCCAGGCGTTCGGCAGGTCGCCCGGCTCAGGGCCGAGATCCGGGTTCATGAGCCCATGCGCGCCCGCTTCCTTGCCATGATGGCCGCCAGACAGCTGGTAGGCGCCGGCATCGGAACAATCGCCCTTCTCATGCAGGTGCACGCCGTGCCAGCCGGGCGTCAGACCGCCCGCACCGATCTCCATCCGGATCAGCAGGCCGGTCGGGCCTTGTTCGAACGTCGCATTGCCGATCTCCAGACCGCCCGCGCCGAGGATCGTGGCCGAGGCGGATGCCAGCTCCTTCTTGGCCGGGGGCGCTGCGCCGTCCAGCGTGTGCATCATGTGGCCCTCATGGCCTGCGCCGTGCATCTTGTGGCCGGAATGACCCATATGACCGCACCCGGCGAGCGCGAGAGACGAGACGGCGAGAAGAACGAATTTAAGCATGTCGGGACTCCTGTCGATTCCTGAGTAGGTATAGGGCAAACAGTCTAAATGTCAGAAAGTTCCATGCCTCCAAGTGACCGCGCCGACAAAATGCTCGTCGCGCTCGGCCATTTTGGCAGCCGCGCTGCCGCGCAGGCCGCCATCGTAGCAGGACTCGTCCATGCTAATGGCAAGCCCGTCGCCCGCGCCTCCGAAAGCCTTGCCCGCGGCGCGGTGATCACTTCGGAGGCCGCTCATCCTTACGTTTCGCGGGGTGGTCTGAAGCTCGCCCATGCCCTGACTGTCTTCCAGGTCGATCCCGCTGGCCTCGATTGTCTCGATCTCGGGGCCTCGACCGGCGGCTTCACCGATGTGCTGTTGCGCGCCGGCGCCGTGCACGTCACGTGCGTGGACGTGGGCCACGGCCAGCTACATGCGAAGATCGCAGGCGACCCGCGCGTCACGTCCTACGAACGCCTCAATGCGCGCGACCTGACAGTCGAACACCTCACCGCGCCGCCGCAGCTGGTCGTCTGTGATCTGAGCTTCGTTTCGCTCGCGAAAGTGGTTCCCGTTCCGCTGTCACTCTCAGCGCCAGCGGCCACGCTCATCGCGCTATTCAAACCGCAATTCGAAGTCGGCCCGTCCAATGTCGGCAAGGGCGGGCTCGTCACGGACACCGCCGCCGCCCAATCGGCTCTGGAACGCTTTGAGCACTTTCTCCGCGCCTCGGGCTGGGCGCCGGGCACGCCGGAACCGAGCCCGGTTCCAGGCGGCGATGGCAACCGCGAATGGCTGGTCTGCGCCCGGCGTCAGTAACCGTAAGGGGCGTCCGAATAGCTGTCCTGCTCCAGCACCTGCCACTGGCGGGTGCGGCCATTCCAGCAGGCTGTCACGGGATCGCGCTGCACGTCGCCGTCGGGCAGCCGTGTTTCGCGCTGGATGACACGGCAGTCCTGTTGCGGGGCCGGATCTTGGTAATCCGGGTACGAACGGTAGTCCGGATCCTGAGGATAGCTTGCGGGATAGGGATCCGGCCGATACCCGCCCTGCGACATCACTTCCGGTCCCCCATACAGCCCTTCCGTCGAGCGCGGGATCGAGCTCGAAGGCGAGGATGAGTAATTGTAAGGCGCGTAAGCCACCTGGCATTCCGGCCCGGTCTGTCTGGCGACCGAGTTGCCCGCCATACCGCCCACAAGCGCGCCGAGTACGGCGCCGACCGCCACATTGCCGGCTTCGCTGCGGCCCTCGGTATAACGCCCGATCGGACGGCCGCGGCGATTGTATTCGGTATAGGTCCGGTCATTCTCGATATTGTTGCCCACCGCGCCGCCGATGAGTGCGCCAGCGAGAGCGCCGACGACCGTTCCAGCTGCCGAATCGTCCGCCCGTTCCCGCTCACACTGCACATTGCGGGTGCCGGTGTCATTGTAACCGTATTGCGCATGGGCCTGCACCGGTAGTGCCAGGGCCATCAGGCCGAGGCTGCCAGCGGCGATCGAGAGTTTCAACATAAACAGTCTCCTCGGGCGCGTCCGGGCAAGGTGCGCCAGTTTATGGGAGCAATCTGCCGCCGCCAATCTGAACGCAGCCTGAAGGCGCTTGTCGCACTGGACGCGCGGCGAAGCGGCCTACATATTCTCCTCATGGGATTGATCGACCAAGCCGCCAAAACCGCAGGCAGGGCCCGCTACGCCGCCGCTCAGGGCCTGCGCACGGCTTGGTATGCTGCCCAGATGCAAGCCGCGCGCAGCCAGTCCGGCGGATTTGACCGGCCCGGCGAGCCGGAGTTCCGCCCCAGCCGCGGCCGCCCGAACACGAGCGAACTGCGCAAGGCCTACCTGCGCCTCTTCGTTCAGGATCTCGCGAATGTAGAAGCGGGGCTCTATCCGCCGCCGAAGGATTTGCGCCCCGCAGAACTCCCGGGCGCCCTGAAGTCCGCGCAGGCCTTCCTGCGCGACGCGGCCGAGGTGAACCGCCGCCGCCTCGCTCGGGACGGCACGGAGGTGCGCAGCCAGGTGCCCGAAGGCACCAACCGCTACCCTGCCTATTACCTGCAGAACTTCCACTACCAGTCCGGCGGCTGGTTTACCGATGACAGCGCCGAACTCTACGACACGCAAGTCGAGGCGCTGTTTTCCGGTACCGCCGATACCATGCGCCGCGCGGCGCTCGCCGAAATCAGCCGTGAGCTGAAGGGCCGCGATCAGCGCACCCTGCGCCTGCTGGATGTCGCCTGCGGCAACGGCCGTTTCCTCGAAAAAGTGCTGGGCGTTTTTCCCAAGCTGCCTGTGACAGGGCTCGACCTGTCCCCATCCTACACGGACGCTGCCCGCGCGCGCCTTTTGCCCTGGCGCCAGGCCGACGTGATCCAGGACGCTGCCGAGACCATGACCCTCGACAGCGCGTCCCAGGATATCGCCGTCTCGATCTTCCTGTTCCACGAACTTCCCCCAAAGATCCGCCCGCAGGTCCTTGCCGAGATATTCCGTACACTGAAACCGGGCGGCCTGTTCGTTCTCGCCGATAGTGTCCAGTTCGGAGACTATCCCGCCATGGACGGTCTGCTGGAATACTTCCCGCATGGATTCCACGAGCCTTATTACAAAGGCTATCTCGAATGGAGTATCGCTGAAGCACTGGATCAGGCCGGCTTTTTTAAGGAGCGGGAAACGCTGGCTTTCCTTACAAAAGTGACAACCTGGCGCCGCCCGCGATAGGGACTACGGACGAATCCTCAAGCTAAAATATCCGTCATAATCTGTGCTCTGACGGTCACAGGGCCGGCCCCAAACCCGAACATTACTGCATCGCAAGCTGGCAACTGGCTCGCCGGTTGTTACCTCAGCGGCGCGCAGTAGCGCTTCTGTCCAGAGTAACGGAGTAAAAAATGAAACTTGCACTCGCATCCCTCGCAGCCGTCCTCGCTGCCCCGCTGGCCTTCGCCCAGGGAAATATCGAACTCAGCGGTGGTTATACCCAGTTCGACACAGGCGGCGCTGAACTCGGCGCCCTCACCGGTCGCGGCACCTACTTCTTCAACCAGTATCTTGGCGCCGAAGGGGAAGTCTCCATCGGCATCGATGATGCCAATGTCGGCCCGGGCACGGTCGAGCTCGACAACTCCCTTGGCGCATTCGGTGTGGTGCGCGCTCCGATCACGGAGCGGTTTGAACTCTTCGGCCGCGCCGGCTATGCCGCGTCCGAGTTCAACGCCGGCGTTCCCGGTCTCGGCAGCGCCTCGGGCGATGTGGACGGCCTCGCTTACGGCGTTGGCGGCAAGCTTTTCCTGACGGACACGCTCGGCGTGCGCGCCGATGTCGGCCGTTATGAAGGCGACGACAGCGAAGCCGACGTCTTCACCTTAGGCGGCGTCGTCCGCTTTTAAGCATCCGTTGCAGATCAGATAGGGAGAGCCCCGGTGCGCGAGCGCCGGGGTTCTTTGCGTTTCAGCCCGGCCAGGACATCTCGGCGTGCAGGTTGTTGAAGTCCGGATCCTCCAGATCGCCCTGCAGCCGGCAGGGCATCCCGTCGGGAAGGCCCGCCATGGTGAACTCCAGACCGTCCTCGATCACGCCGCCGAGGGCCTGGAAGGCTATCAGGCGATTGATGAGCATGGTCGCCGTCTCCACGCTGGAAGCGGGCACATTCCGTACACTGAGATCCGGCCGTCCGAAAAGGCGCATGCCGCGCGTGTGTAGCCAGAAGTGATCGGCGGTATCCGACATCAGGATCTGCACATGCTTGTGGGGCTGGGCCTGTCCGGCCACGAACAATTCGGAATGCCAGGTCTCCCGGGTCCACCAGGTAAAGGCCTGCGGATCGAAGATGGTTTTCGCGCCGCAGGCAAAAAGCCATTCGCCAAGGCCGATCACGTCGCGCAGGTAGTTGAGCGTGCCCGCCGCCTCCACGTCGCCGGCCATTACCGCGCATCCCTGGCATCCCGCCACCGCCTCGGCCAGCGCCGGATCGCGCGCCTGAAATTCCTCCCAGAGATAACCGCTGCGCAGGCTCTCGAGGTAGCCGGGATGCCCGCTCGTCGTGAAGGTTTGTAGCGTTACCCCGCCCGGAACTCCCGAACATTGGAACTCGCTGCGCGACATCGGCTGCGCCTGCGGATCAGCACCGAACGCCACAAGGAAGACCAGCGGATTTTGATCCGAGTCTTGAAAATACGGGCGTTCCCATCCTACAAGGGCCGTCATCGTCTCAGCGTCCTGTCTGTCCGCGATGTCTCAGCTTGGCGTCGGCCAGCACGCAGGCGAGCATTGCCTCTGCCACCGGCACGGCGCGAATGCCGACGCACGGATCATGCCGTCCAATGGTGCGCACGTCGACCTCTTCGCCGTCCCGCGTGATCGAACGCACTTCGTTGAGGATCGACGAAGTCGGCTTGATCGCCACACGCACCACTACGTCCTGTCCGGTCGAAATGCCGCCTGCCACGCCGCCATTATTGTTGGCGAGGAATGTCGGCCCGTCATTGCCGCTGCGCATCTCATCGGCATTCTCTTCGCCGCTCATCGCCGCCGCCGCAAAGCCCGCGCCGATCTCTACGCCCTTGGCCGCATTGATGCCCATCATCGCGCCCGCGAGTTCCGCGTCGAGCTTGCCATACACCGGCGCGCCCCAGCCCGCCGGAACACCGCTCGCCTCGACCTGCACAATCGCGCCGGCGGATGAGCCGGCTTTGCGCGTCTCATCGAGAAATGCCTCCCACGTCGGCGCCATCGCCTTGTCCGGACACCAGAAGGGATTGTTCTGCGTCTCGTCCCAGTCCCAAGCCTCGGGGTCGATCATGTGCGGCCCGATCTGGATTACCGCGCCGCGGATCACGATCCCGTCGCCCAGCACCCGCCGCGCCACTGCGCCAGCCGCCACGCGTGCGGCTGTCTCGCGCGCTGAGGATCGACCGCCGCCGCGATAATCCCGCACGCCGTATTTCTGGTCATACGCAAAGTCCGCATGCCCTGGCCGGTAGCTGTCACGGATTTCGCGGTAATCCTTGCTGCGCTGGTCGGTATTCTCGATCATCAGGCTGATCGGCGTGCCGGTCGTCACCTGTCCGCCAAACTCAGACAACGTGCGGTCATCCTCGAACACGCCCGACAGGATCTTCACGAGGTCCGCTTCCTGTCGCTGCGTGACGAAGCGGGACGTGCCCGGCCGCCGCTTGTCGAGGAAACCCTGGATGAACACCTCGTCCAGCGCGAGGCCCGGCGGGCATCCATCCACCACACAGCCGAGCGCCGGCCCATGGCTCTCGCCCCAGGTCGTCACTCGGAAAAGATGGCCGAACGTATTGTGCGACATGTGACAGCCTGACCCTCGCAGTTCTGCCCCGCGTCCTATATGAAAATGCCAGCCTGACAAACCGCGAAATGGCCACTCCCATGTCTTCCTCCGTGATCCCGCCGACCCCCAGCGCCGCCGACTATGCAGATAGCGGCGATCGTCCGCTGATCCCGGAAACCGCTGATCCCATCGCCCTGTTTGCGCGCTGGATGGCAGACGCGCGCGCCTCGGAGCCGAATGACGCCAACGCCATGTCGCTCGCGACGGTGGACGCAGATGGCAACCCGGATGTTCGCATCGTCCTCCTGAAGGGCGTTGACGAGACCGGCTTCACCTTCTTCACCAACCTCGAAAGCGCCAAGGGCCGGCAACTCGCCGCCCATCCCAACGCCGCCCTCGGCTTCCACTGGAAAAGCCTGCGCCGTCAGGTCCGTGTGCGCGGCTCCATCACCCGCGTCCCGGACGCGGAGGCCGATGCCTACTTCGCCTCCCGCGCGCCCCAGAGCCGCATCAGCGCCATCGCCTCCGACCAGTCCCGCCCGATTGCGAACCGCGCCGCCTTCGAGCAGCGCATCGCCGAGCTCTCGACCGTCTATGGCGACGGTCCGGATATTCCTCGTCCGGAGTTCTGGGGCGGATTGTGTCTCGCCCCGACAGAGATCGAGTTCTGGCAAGACCAGGCCTTCCGCATGCACGACCGCCTAAAGCTCTACCGCAAGGGCGAGGGCTGGATCAGCCTCCGGCTTTATCCGTAGCCGCGCGTTAGGCCGTCAGGTGGGGCGCGCCGTTGCTCGTCTTCAGAGGCGAAACGCCTCCCGCCGAGACGATGTTGCCGCAGCTTCCGCCTGCGCCCGTCTTGCTTCAAAGCCCCTCGAGCCGGCAGCCGCGCGCCTCAAGGATGTCCCGCATCTGCCAGTAAGCCTTCGGCGTCCGGTAAAGCGGAATGCGCGGATGCAGGTGGTGCACGATATGGTACTGCATGCCCATCGAGCAGATATTGCCGAATATCGAACGGAAGCTGCGCGTGTCGCGGTAGCGGCCTTTGTCCGTAGCCGGATGATGCGGCGCCCAGCTCAGGTAATATTGGATATAGGTCATGCCGACATGCCGGGGCAGCCACCAGAGCAGCGCCGCCTCGATGGCATGCCCAATCCAGGCGAGGCCGAACAGGGTGCCATAGAATACGAGACTGTAGATCGCCGCATCCAGCATCACTTCCGGCCGGCCAATGCGCTGGAGCGTCTCGCCATAGCTCGCCTCTCCGCCCTTTGCGCCCGGCTGCCGGTTCTGGATGCTTTTCCAGATCGCCTGCAGCGGCCCGCTGGCGTGCGTCGAGTGGTCCGGGTCCAGCGCCGGATCGTTCGCATGCGCATGATGTTCAAGGTGCGTCAGCCGCGCCACGCGGTAGGGCAGCACCAAGGGGATCGTCGAAAGATGCCCCACCAACTGGTTCAGCCAGCGCAGCTTTGTGCCGGGCCGCGCAATGATGTCATGCTGCGCTTCGTGTGAGGGCAGGTAGCAGGCGGCCACGTTGAACGAGGCGATCAGGAACCCGGCCCAGAGCGGCAAGACGCCTGTGAATACCAGCGGCCACAGAGACAGCCACACGGCGAGGTTCGCGAACGCCCAGGCCACCGCGAAATAGGGGAACTTGTCGATATGCTGGCGCGCAATCTCGCGCTCCAGTTTCATCAGGTCCGCTTCGGACAACGATTTCAGCGATACCGGTGCGTTCATATCCAGCGCCCCCGCAGCTGCGCCGCGAGGCCCAGAACCCCGCCAATGCCGAGCCCTGCCATCAGCGGCGTAATCGCGTAAGGCAGGGACCAGCCGGCCCGCTCGATGACCTGCGCCGTCAGGGGCGCAATGAAGCCGAGCCCGAAGAGCAGGGGCCCGAACCGGAAAATGAGTCCAAGAAATACGAACATGGCAGGCCCTCCAAGAAAAAAGATGACGCATGCGTCATTTTTTGGCAAGAGCTAATTTGAAATCAGATCAATAGGGGATACCCACCATGAAACTCGGCTTGCAAATCGTCCTCGGCCTCTTCTCGCTTATCCCGCTGGCGTTTGCGGCGATGGGGCTTTTATCCGGCATGGCAGGTGCCGATCCGGCGGCCACAGTCTCGGCCGCCGTAGACAACCAGTACCGCTACATGTCCGGCATCTACATCCTCGTAACGTTCCTCCTCTGGTACGCCATCCCGCGCATTGAGAAGCATTTTGCGCTCATGGCGATGATCTGCGCTGCTCTCGTCATCGGCGGCATTGGCCGTCTCCTGTCTCAGGGCGCCGTAGGTCCGGGCACGGACGAGCAGCAGATCGGCGCCTTCATCGAGCTTGGCTCGCCGCTGCTGCTCGTCTGGCTCTGGTTCGTGACACGGCAAGCGCGCAACTGAAACGGCCGTAACTTTGCGGGGCTCAGGTTTCCTGCCCCGCCCGGATCAGATTGCCATCCGGGTCCAGCAACGCGCATTCGCGCATGTTCCAGGCTTTGGCTTCAACCGGGTGAAACCGCGGCATGCCCGTGCGCGGAAGGCCAAGCCGTTCCACTTCCGCCGAGAACGCCTCGATGTCAGAGGGCCGCAGATAGGCGCCGTGATCGTTTTGGTGCGGATCATGCCCCGCCTTCAAGAAGAAATGGATTTCCGCGCCCTCACGTTTCATCAGCAGGTAGTCGGCGTCGATGTAAATCGTCTCGAAGCCGAGCGCCGCATAGAAGCGTTCGCTCGCCGGAATGTCGCCTGACGGCAGGATCGGAGACAGCTTCTCAAGCATCGGTTCTGTCCGTTTCCTGGGCTTTAACGCGCCGCGCAAGCCGCCCAGCCGGCTTCGTCCGCCTCCAGGTACTCAGCTACACGCAGCGGCTCGTCCGTCGAGATCAGCACGACCCCGTCATCAACCAGGCGCTGGTACTCGCTGCCATCCCCGTCGCTCCAGTACCGGTCGTCCAGGCGCTCACCCTTGCGCCCGAGCGTGCCAAAGGCCGGCTCGACGCCCTCGTTCATCAACCGCTCGAACGCCGGCGGATCGGGTTCCCGCGTGCCTGTCCAGCCAATGATCCGTGTTCGGTCCACGCCCCGCGATTCGAGGGACTCAATATCCCGGCTTCCGCGCACCGAAGCCGTCATCATCATCGCTGGGGCCAGCTTCGCGATCGCCTCGGCCTCCTCATCGGAATAGGAGATCATCACCGCATGGCCCTCCGCCCCCGCCGCCTTCACCGCCTCGATGATGTTGCGCAAGCCGCTCGTCTCCTTGCGGTCGAGCTGCACCACCGCGCCGTTCTGCTTCGCCCAGAGCAGCACATCGGTCAGCTTGGGCGCATGAAACCGCGTCAGGTCGCCTTCGTTGTCCTTCAGCCGGATCTTTGCGATGTCGGCCCAGTCGGTATCCGAGACATAGCCGTCGCCATCGGCGGTTCGCCCGAATCGGTCATCATGATGGAGGAACATCACCCCGTCGCGGCTCGTCGCCACATCGAGTTCGAACACTCGCACGCCCTCGCTGAATCGCTGTTTCAAGGTCTCGAGGGCGTTCTCCGGATATCCCGGGCCAGGTCCGCCCCGGTGCGCCGCGACGATCACGCCGCCAGACTTACGCAGGCAGTCGAACAGGTCCGGCAAGGGCGGCAACGGCGCAGCCTCGGCGGCCGCCTCGGCCTCAACCGCCGCCAGCTCGCTGCTTGTCCCGGCCTCGGCCCCGGCGCTCGTCTCTGCGCGCTCGTTGCACCCGGCCAAGACAGCTGCGGCCAAGAACCATCCCACAACCCGCCTCATATCCCTTGTCCTTTCCTTGCGTCAGCACAATTGCCCGAATAGACAGGGCATCGAAAAATCACAAGCGCCGCCCGGCCCGGACTGAAGCGGCGCGGAACCGGAGGAAGACCCGAATGAAAGGCATTATGCAGGACTGGCCGCTGACCGTGGACAAGATCCTCGAGCACGCGCGCCTGCAGCACGGCAACCGTGAGATCATCACGCGCCGTGTCGAGGGCAACATTACCCGAATCACCTATGCGGACCTGTATGTCATGGCCAAGCAGGTCTCCTCGGCCCTGAAGGACACTGGCATCGGTCTCGGCGACCGCGTTGCCACTCTCGGCTGGAACTCCGAACGCCACATGGCCACCTGGTATGGCGCGATGGGCATCGGCGCGGTCCTTCATACGATCAACCCGCGCCTCCACCCCGAACAGATCGCCTGGATCGCCAACCACGCCGAAGACAAGGTCCTCGTCTTCGACAAGACCTTCCTGCCGATCGTCGAGGCCATCCGTGACCAGCTCGAAACCGTCAAGACCTTCGTCATTTATGCCGGCGCCGACACAATGCCCGAGAACAAGCTCGGCGCCATCGCGTTCGACATCTGGATCGACGGACGCAGTACAAATGTCCGGTGGGGTGATTTCCCGGAAGATACTGCTTGCGGCCTCTGCTACACCTCCGGCACCACCGGCAACCCGAAGGGCGTACTCTACTCGCACCGCTCCAACGTCCTCCACACACTCGTCACCATGGGTAAGGATGCCATGGGCATGGGCTCGTCCGACTCGGTGCTCCCCGTTGTGCCGATGTTCCATGCCAACGCCTGGGGCCTTGCCATGTCGTGCCCCGCCACTGGGGCCAACATGGTCATGCCCGGCGCCCAGATGGACGGCGCCTCGATCTATGAGCTTCTGACCAACGAGAAAGTCTCGATCACGGCGGCCGTGCCCACCGTCTGGTTGATGCTGCTGACGCACCTCCAGGCCAACAACCTCAAGCTGCCCCACCTGAAGAAAGTCCTCATCGGCGGATCGGCCATCCCGGAACGCATCCTGCGCGCCTTCGAGCAGGATTACGAAGTCGACGTCATCCACGCCTGGGGCATGACGGAAACCTCGCCCCTCGGCACGCTCGGCGCCCTGCCGCCCAGCATGGTCGATGCCGATGTCGATACCCGCATGAAGCAGAAGATGAAGCAGGGCCGCCCACCCTTCGGCGTCGAGCTCGCCATCGTTGATGATGACGGCAAACCGCTGCCACGCGATGGCAAGACGTCCGGTCGTCTCCTGGTGCGCGGCGCAGCCGTCGCCGGGGGCTACTTCAAGGGCGCAGGCGGCCATGTGCTTGATGCCGAAGGCTACTTCGACACCGGCGACGTCGCGACGATCGATGAGATCGGTACGATGGTCATCACCGACCGCGCCAAGGACGTGATCAAATCCGGCGGCGAGTGGATTTCCTCCATCGACATCGAGAACATCGCCGTCGGCCATCCCAAGGTCGCCAACGCCGCCGCGATCGGCATCTACCATCCGAAATGGGACGAGCGCCCGCTCCTGATCGTGCAGGCCAAGCCCGGCGAAAATCCGACCAAGGAAGAAATCCTCGCCAGCCTCGAAGGCAAGATCGCCAAGTGGTGGACACCGGATGACGTCCAGTTTGTCGACGCGATCCCGCTTGGCGCCACCGGCAAGATCAACAAGCTCGCCCTGCGCGAAACCTTCAAGGACTACAAACTCCCCACCGCGTGAGGGCGTCCCTGCAAAGAGATATCCTGTTCCTGCTGAAGCCGGGCTTCATCGATCCCGCCCTGCCGGGACAGGATTTCTATTGCTGGTCCTGCGCGCTTATGGAGGGCGTGCTCGCCTCCTTCCCGTCGCACAAGCCAAACCTCGATGTCCGCCGCATCGCGTTCCCGCGGCCGAGGGACGAGATCATCGCCCTGATCGGCGTCGCCAACCAGTCGCTCCCGGTCCTGATCCTCGCTGACGATGCGCCGGGCGACCTGCCGGTCCAGTTCCACGAGGGCAGGCGGTTCGTCAGCGACACCATGGCGATTCTCGACGTATTGTACCGCCGCCACGGCTTTCCCCCGCCGCACCCCTAGGGAGAGTCCCCATTGCGGGTCTCGCAGAAAGGGTTAGGTTCCGCGCCAACCCGGGAGGCCTCGTTATGACCAGCGACACAGCAACAACCCAACCGCCCCAGTCTGCTGGCTGGCGCGGCACATTTGCCGGCTTCGCGCTCGGCCTGTCGATCTTTTCGATCCTCTGGTTCGCGATTGCCGCCGTCGGCACCAAGCTCGGTTTCTGGACCTGGCAGGTCGGTCTCGGCCTGATGACCATCGGCTGGGGTCCGCTTTTGCTGATGGCGGCAACCGGCGTCTCGCTCCTCGCCGTGATTATTGCGCTCATCAAGGCGCCCCGCAAACAGGCCGCCATGCTCGCCTTCGCGGCGCTGCTGATCTCGGGCCTCGCCTTCGGGCGCGTCGCGGCCTTCGGCGCTCAGGCAGGCCGCCTGCCGCCCTTGCACGATATCCAGACCGACTGGTCAGACCCCATCCGTCCCAGCGACACGCTCGCGTATGCACGCGAGTCCTCCGGCGCACTCAATCCGATGCAGGATGATCCGGTGATTGAAGACGCCGCCAATGACCGCTGGCCCGGCATGGGCGGGCGCCGCGTCGCCGAGGTCCAGGAAGAAGCCGAATTCAACCCGGCAGTCCACAAGTCTCCGAAGGAAACGCCTTATCCGTTGATCGCGCCGCTGATCACGAAAACGACGCCCGAAGACGCCTTTGTCGCGGTCGAAGAAGCGGTCAAGGCCCGCGGTTGGACCGTCGTCCAGTCCGTTCCGAACCAGGGCCGTCTGGAGGCGACCGATGAAAGCTTCTGGTTTGGTTTCAAGGATGACGTGATCATCCGGGTCCGGACCGACGCCGCCGGCGCCCGCGTCGACGTACGCTCCACCAGCCGCGTCGGCCTGTCTGATCTCGGCGCGAACTCGAAACGCATCCGCGACCTCCTCGACGAAATCGAAGTCCGCCTGAGCAAGTAACCCCCTCTAACCCTTCTCCCATGAAATGGGAGAGGGGGGGGCTGCCTCCGAAGGCGGTGGGAGGTGAGGGCCTTGGCCAAACCACGCAAACTCAAACCCCGGCCAGCCCCCGCTGCGTCCGGCCCTTCGAGCTGCACGCAAAAAAATCTGCATCCCCCGCATCCAGAGCCGCCGCCCGATGCATCTTACCCATGAGCACCCGGTCCTGGCTTGTTCGCCGCGTCCGGGTGCGCTCTCAGACCCAACTGACAAAGGGGCAGCTTCAGGGAGCTGCCCCTCTTTTTGGGCGCGGTCAGATAACGCCCGCGGCCTTCCAGGCCTCCTTCGGCCAGCGCCTGTGCTGCCAGAACCATTGGCCCGGATGCGCGCGCACCTGCGCCTCCAGGAAGGCGTTGATCCGCTCGACCGACCGGCGGATATCGCCCTCGGCGTCGCCTGTATCCTCCGGCACGAAAGGCGCGTGGAACTCCACCCGGAACCGCGCGGGCCCCGTGCGCACGGTCGAAACCGGCACGATCGGCACCTTGTACTTCAGCGCCATTCGCGTCGGCCCCGGCGCCGTCATCGCCGCGTGCCCGAAGAACGCGACCGGAATGCCTTCATTGAACTTCTGGTCATTCATCAGCGCGACTGGCGCCCCGCGCGATAAGGCCCGCATCAACTCGCGCGTGCCGATGCCCTTCGGCGCATTCACTTGCGTGCCATAAGCTGCACGCAGGTCCGCGATCCGCTTGTCAATGTGCGGATTGTTGAGGGCCCGGTATGTCATCACCGCGCTCGGAATCCGTTTGGTGATCACCGCCGGCATGATTTCCCAATTGGCGAAATGGCCCGAGATGAACACCGCGCCCTCGCCGCTTTCCCGGATCTGGTCGAGCACATCGGCGCCCACGACCTCGACCCGCCCGCTCGTGTAGGGATCAATCGCGGGCAAATGCGGCAGCTCGCCCGCCGTCCGCCCGGCGCTCTCCCACGCGGCCAGCGCCGTTTCCTCGATCTTCGCCTCGGTCCAGCCCGGAAAGGCGAGCCGCAGGTTGCGCCGCATTGTCTTGTGCTGGGACAGCGCCGGGCCGATCCTCGCCATCAGCCAGCCGCCGAAGTCCGAGGCCTTGTCCGGCCCCAGCGCCGTCATCGGGCCCCAATAGAACAGGTCCCAGGCCACGGTCTCCAGCCGCCATTGCACCCGCTGCCAGAAGGTGGCGCGGTTATCGATGTCCTTCGGGCGGACATAGTCGGCGGGGGTCTGGTCGTTCATGGCCCTTCCCGTTTGAAGATCGGCGCGAGCAGGGCGTCAAGCATTTCCGGCGTCTCGAACTCGGCTTGCGCCGGAAAGACCAGCACATCTGCGCGCAGCTCCTGTGCAAGGCGCACATGGTCTTTCGAGGTCGTGATCAGGCGTGCGCCGTCCCGTTTCGCGAGCTGGTTCAGAAGGCGGAAATCGCCCGCGGTGTACGGATGATGATCCGGAAACGGCACCGCGTCGCGTAGGTCGGCGCCCGCGGCTTTGAGGCTGTCGATGAACTTCTCCGGCCGGCCAATTCCGGCGAAAGCAACCAGCGGTCCCTTCGGCGCGGATGCCGCCGCTTTCAGATGGGCTCGCAGCACCGGCTTGCCGCTATTTACAACGCTGCGCGGCACGGGCCCGTCGCCCATCAAGATGACGGCACCGGCGCGCGCGAGGCCAGAGGCGACCGGCTCGCGCAAGGGCCCCTTGGGCAGCACATGCCCGTTTCCGAAAGGCGCGCCAGCGTCAATGACGATGAAGGTGAAGTCCTTGGCGAGCGACGGGTTCTGGTGGCCATCGTCCATCACGGCGGCGCCCACGCCGTCCGCAGCCATCGCGCGCGCCGCGGCCACGCGGTCCCGGCCGATCCAGGCTTCGCCAGACGCGGCCAGAAGCAGCGGCTCGTCGCCCACATCGCGGAACGTGTGGCGCGCCGTATCGACCTTGAGCGGTCCGGCCTCGCGTCCGCCATGTCCGCGCGAGAGGGTAGCGGCTCGAATGCCGCGCGCGGTGATCCGGGCGCGGATGGCTTCGGCGACCGGCGTTTTTCCTGCGCCGCCGGTTGTGAGATTGCCGATGCAGATCACCGGAATGGAGGCGCGTTCCGGCGCTGCCTTTGAAAGTTTGCGGTTGAAGCCCGCAAGATAAAGCCAGCTTAGCGGCGTCAGCAGCGCCCGCGTCAGCGGCGCCGCCTCTCGTGAGGAGGGGTCGAGCCCGGCCGACCAGAAGTAGGGCGCCTTCACAGCTCCGGCCCTTCGGCTTCCAGCAAGGGGCGCGGGATCAGCGGTAGCAGCGCTTCCAGCGTGGCGATCATCGGCGCATCAGCATTGGCTTCCAGCGCCGCGACGACGTCTTCGGGGACCGCCGGCGGATGGGCAAGGCCGTCCGCCAGTTCAGCTACATTTGTCACGGTACGGACAAGTCCGGACTGAACGAGACCGTCCATGATGCCGGCGAAATTGAACACGTCCGGCCCCGTCAGGACCGGCCGTCTGAGGCGCACGGGTTCAAGCGGATTGTGCCCGCCGATATCGGGCGCGTTTCCGCCGCCGAGATAGACCACATCCGCGAGGCGCAGCCAGAGGCCCATTTCGCCCATCGTGTCAGCGAGTAGCACGCGGTCGCGCGGCGTCGGCGCGTCGCCTTTGGAGCGGCGTGCAAATGGGATGCCCCGTGACGCGAGTAGTTCGGCGATCTCGTCGCCGCGGGCGGGATGGCGCGGCACGAGGATCAGCGCGGCGTCCGGAAACTGGGCGGCGCCGTCCAGGAACAAGGCCTCTTCGCCCAGATGGGTTGAGGCAGCAACGAAGCAGCGACGGCCATTGATGAAGGTGCTCGTGAGCCTTGCCTGCTCAACCGGATTGGCCTTCGGCGGCGATTGTGCGGTTTTCAGGTTTCCTGCGACGCGGACGGCCCTTTGCAGCAACCCTTCAAGGCGCGCGCCAGTCTCGGCGTCCGCGGCGAAGATCACGTCAAATGATCCGATCAGTGTGCGGAACACGCCGCGGAAGCGTTGCCAGCCTGCGGCGGATTTCTGGGTCATCCGAGCATTGACGAGCGCGCGCCGCGCGCCGAATTTCCCCGCTTCAAGGATCAGGTTCGGCCAGATTTCGCCCTCGGCAAAGATGCAGAGATCCGGCCGCCAGTGCTGGATGAAGCGGCGCGCCGCCATCGGTGTATCGATCGGTGCCATCGCATGTATGGCGTTCTGCGGCACCGCCGGGCCCAACAGCCGCGCGGACGTCAGGGTCTGCGAGGTGAACACGAGCATCAGGCCCGGGCGCGCTTCAATCAGGCGGCGGCCGAGTTCGAGCAGCACTAGGCTTTCGCCAACGCTCGCGCCATGCAGCCAGACAAGGGGGCCCGGCCGGCGCGGTGGCAGGCGTTTGGCCAGACGTTCGTTGAGACGCAGCGGGTCTTCCTTGCCATTGTCCGCGCGCGCATTCAGCGCAATGCCGAAAAGCGGCGCGGCCAGCCCCGTCACGCATCTGTAAGCCAGCAGGGCGGGCGTCATTCAGGCTGTCACTCCGGCCAGTTCTTCAGCCCGCCGCGTGGCGGCCTCAAGGCCGGCCTGCAAGGCGAGACGCAGGTCTTCCGGATCAGCTTCGCGCGGGCAGGGGATCGGCGGGCCGAACACGATGGCGCCGCGCCCGAACGGCGGCGGCAGGATGAACCGGTCCCAGGAATTGAGCCGCGGCGCCGGCTTCAGCGCCAGCCCGTAGGGCACAATGGCCGCGCCCGCGCGCTGGCAGATCGAGATGGCGCCGGCACTGGCGATGCGGCGGGGGCCGCGGGGTCCGTCCACGGTCATGCAGACCATTCCGCCCTCTTTCAGGCGCCGGCTCGCGTCCGCAATGGCGCGCAGGCCGCCCTTGTCTTTGTTCGCCTTCTTCTTGTTGGCGCTCGATCCGAGGATCGAGTCGAGGTCGAGGTGGCGCACGGCGCTGACCATCGCCTGTCCATCGGGCGACAGAGAGCTCATCATCGCGACCCGTTTGTGGCGCTCGGGCCACTGGCGGATCGACCGCAGCCAGCCGCTGGGCATAATCAGGATCCCCTCATGCCAGCAGGCGAGTATCAGCCCGGTTTTGGCGCCCGCGAGCTCTCGGCGCGGCCCCTCATCGCCTTCGATCCTCCAGCGCGTGGTCCAGGCGATCAGGGACATCCAGCCCCATATGATGTAGCCGACGATGGCGATGACAAAGGGGGAGCGGAACAGCGATTTCATTGGGTGGCTTATACGTCGCTTCGGCCGTTTCGCCACCGCATCCGGCAGTATGGGGCGTGCACTTGCATGAGTTTTCCGGGGTTTGGTTGGCGCGGGATGGTGGGCGATGCAGGGTTCGAACCTGCGACCCCTGCCGTGTGAAGGCAGTGCTCTACCACTGAGCTAATCGCCCGCCGGGAGGGAGCGGCGTAGTCGGCAAGGCTGGACAGGTCAAGCGTGTTTGTAAGGCGTCTGAAAACCCTCGATTCGGCCCGGCTGGCCGTCTCGGGGTGAGCGGTTTGCCCGGATCCGTAAACATAGCTCTGTGGTCGACGTATGCATTTTTGCTTTTCGCTTCGTGGCATGTCGCGTAATCGCATGACGCCAGGTGAGTTTGGGTGGATGCGGCCCGGGACGGGAATGAATTCGCTTCGTATTGTTGCCGTGCAAGTTTTGGCAGTTGGCACTGATTTTGAATTGGAACTTGAATGTCTGTTCAGGGTGAACGTTTATTCATCGCGCAAACTAACGAAACCGTTACCCCGATTTGCTCTTGAGAAAAGTTGCAAACATAGTCATCTATTCGGCATACGAGACGGCCCGATCAAGGTCCGCAGTATGAACCTAAAGAAGGACAGGCACGGCGGCCCCGGCCGCTAAAACAATAAACTAGCCTGGAGAGAGCAAAGTGAAAGACTGGTGTGACGAAGATGGCGCTCGGCGCCTTCGCGAAAAGATTAACGCTTACTGGGCCGAGCGTGGCTACGAAGTCGATGTTGACCTCGTGGACGCCGGGTTCGTTCCGGCAATGCGGAGCGCACGAACTGATGTGCGGTCCAATATGGTCAATGGCATGCCCCGTCGGCGCGCCCTTGGCGAGGGCGGTTCGTCCCGTCCGACCTATCGTCCGCGCGGCGAAGCATCGGCCTGATCTTTCAGGCCTGACAAAGCTGGAATCAGCTGGGAATAGTGGTGGATGGTGACATCCGCGGCGATCGCCTCAGCGGTCTCGGCCTCGTAACCGAAGGTCACGAACACGAAGGGCAGTCCGGCATTCCGGGCTGCCCTTTCGTCTGTCCGGCTGTCGCCGACGAAGAGGGCGCGTCCTGGAACGCCGCCCGCTTCGGCCAGCGTTTCGAAGACGTGGTCGGCGTGCGGTTTGCGATTCGTTGCCCGGTCGGCGCCGAAAACCACATCGAAATGACCCATCAGGCCGAGCTCGCCGATCAGGCGTTCGCTGAGATCCTGGCGCTTGTTGGTGCACACGGCGAGGCGCGCGCCGCCCTGGCGCAGGGTTTCCAGCGCTTCGACCGCGCCGTCGAAAGGCCTTGAGTTCAAAGCGATGTTTTCAACGTAGTAAGCGATGAAGCGCTCGAAGGCTGCGTCCATCTCCTTCGGCGATAGGGCGGCGCCCTGCGTCTTCAGGCCCGTCTCGATCATCGCGCGTGCGCCATGGCCGATCATTTCGGCCACTGCGCCGAGATGGACCGGCGCGAGGTCCATCCCGGTCAGCACATGGTTCAAGGCGCCGAGCAGGTCCGGGGCGGTATCGACCAGCGTGCCGTCGAGGTCGAACAGGATCGTCCAACCATCAAAGCCTTGAGTTTGCCCGTCATTCATGCCGCGTTCGCCCTCGCCAAGCCGCAGGGTTTCGTCTAGGCGATGGGGCATCGGAAAGCGAGAGGAACCTGCCTTTGACCGAAGCCAAAAAGCAGCGCGCAGCGGTGATTCTGGCGGCCGGGAAGGGCACGCGGATGAAGTCTGCGCTGCCGAAAGTGATGCATGCCGTGGGCGGCCGACCTATGATGGACTGGTCGCTGGCGCTGGCGCGGCAGGTGGGCTGCGCGCGCATCTTGGCGGTGGTGCACCCGTCGCAGGACGTGCTGATCGCGCATCTGAAGGCGCACCATCCGGACGTGGGAATCGCGTTCCAGGACCCGCCGCAGGGCACCGGGCATGCCGTTCGCTGCGCGCAAGATGCGCTTCAAGGCTTCGAAGGTCAGTTGGCGGTGCTCTACGGGGACAGCCCGCTGGTGCCGGCGAAAGTGATCGAAGACCTGTTCTCAGGGGTTGCGGGCGGTGCGGCGCTGGGCGTTCTCGGGTTTGAGGCGGCAGACCCGGGGCTTTATGGGCGGCTAATCACCAATCCTGACGGTGATCTGGAGGCGATTGTCGAGGCGCGGGAGGCTTCGCCGGAGCAGCTCGAGGTCCGGATTTGCAATTCAGGGGTTATGGCAGGTCGCGCCGAGGATATGTTCCGGCTTTTGCAAAAAATTACAAATTCGAATGCAAAGGGCGAATATTACCTCACCGATCTGGTTGGTCTGGTGCGCGCTGAGGGCGGGCGCTGCGCTCTGGTCACCGCCCTGGAGGATGACCTCATTGGCTGCGACTCGAAGGGTGATCTTGCCGAAGCAGAAGGCATTTTTCAGGCAGCCCGCCGTAAAGGGCTGATGGAGGCCGGGGTGACACTGGTTGCGCCCGAGACAGTTTTCGTCTCACATGACACCCAGATTGCTGCCGATGTGGTGGTCGAGCCGAACGTGGTGTTCGGCCCGGGGGTGACCGTCGCCGCCGGCGCGCGGATCCGGGCGTTCAGCCATCTGGAAGGCGCGGTGGTCGGCGAGGGCTGCGAAATCGGGCCGTTCGCGCGGCTGCGGCCGGGCACAGTGCTTGCCCGTGAGGTGCGGATCGGGAATTTTGTCGAGACCAAGAACACCGAGATGGGCGAGGGCGCGAAGGCGAACCACCTGGCCTATCTGGGCGATGGCCGGATCGGGGCGGGCGCCAATATCGGCGCGGGTACGATCTTCTGCAATTATGACGGCTTCCTGAAGCACGAGACGCACGTAGGCGAGGGCGCGTTTGTCGGCTCGAACTCAGCGCTGGTAGCGCCGGTGTCGATCGGCGACGGAGCTTATGTCGGCTCCGGCAGCGTGATCACCAAGGATGTGCCGGATGATGCGCTCGCGGTGGCGCGCGCGCACCAGATGACGCGTGAAGGCTGGGCGAAGACGTTTCGCACAAAAAAGGCGGCCGAGAAGGCCAACAAGGGCAAAAAGGGCTGAGACCTCGCATATGGCCTATGAAATCGAGAAGCAGAATGCGGCGGCCGCCGCGATGGAATACGTCGAAGAGGGCATGACGATCGGGCTCGGCACGGGCTCGACGGCGAAGTATTTCGTCGAGCTACTGGCCGACGAGATTGCCGACGGCCTGCTGGTGCGCTGCATCGAGACGAGCGTGCAGACGCGGGATCTCGCGCGCAGCCTCGGTGTGCCGCTGATCCCGTTCGAACAGGTGGACCGCATCCATCTCACCGTCGATGGAGCGGACGAGGCGGGCCCCGGCGGCGTGCTGATCAAGGGCGGCGGCGCGGCGCTGCTTCGCGAGAAGATCATCGCGAACGCCTCCGATCACATGGTTGTGATTGCCGATCCCACCAAGGATGTGCAGGCGCTGGGCGCATTTCCGCTGCCCGTGGAGGTGACCCCGTTCGGCTACACGATCACGGCGAAGAAGGTGCATGACGCGCTGGTGGCAGCCGGGATCGAGCGGCCGCGCGTGGAGCTGCGCAAGGCGCCGAAGAGTCTCGACCTGCTAGTGACCGATGGCGGCAACTACATTCTCGATTGCCATTGCGGCCTCATCCCGGACCCGCCGAAAGCGGCGGCCTTCCTGTCGGATGTGCCCGGCGTGGTGGAACATGGCCTGTTCATCGGCATTGCGCGCACCGTGATTTTCGGAACCCAAACCGGAGCCCGCATCATTGAATACTGAGGCCGCGTGCCTCATTTCAGCATTCGCAACATACGAAAGACTGCTCCCATGACCGAGCCCGCTTACGATTTTGACCTGTTCGTGATCGGGGGCGGCTCAGGCGGCGTGCGGGCGGCGCGGATCGCTTCGATGGCGGGCGCGAAGGTGGCCGTGGCCGAAGAATACCGGATGGGCGGCACGTGCGTGATCCGCGGCTGCATACCGAAGAAGTTCATGGTCTATGCCAGCACCTATGGCAAGAGCATCGAGAAGTCTGCCGGGTACGGATGGTCCGTCGGCGAGGTCTCCTATGACCATGCGAAGTTCATGGCGGGCATGAATGCCGAGGTTGACCGGCTGTCGGCGATCTATGACCGCAATCTCAAATCGGCCGGCGCCGAGATCTTCAATGACCGAGCCGAACTGGTGGGCGCGCATACGCTTCGGCTTGTCAAAAGCGGAAAGACGGTCACCGCGGCCAAGATCCTGATCGCGACCGGCGGGCGGCCCTGGCAGCCGTCGGCCCAGGAGCTTCCGGGCGTCGAGCACACGATCACTTCGAACGAGGTGTTTCACATGGAGACGCTGCCGAAGCGAATGCTGATTGTGGGCGGCGGATATATCGCGGTGGAGTTTGCGCACGTCTTTGCCGGGCTCGGCGTGGAGGTCACGCTCGTTTACCGCGGCGACACTGTGCTGCGCGGATTTGACGAGGATGTGCGTGTGGCTGTGCACGAAGGTCTGAAAGAATCCGGTGTCTGCGTCATCACGGGAACCGTCCTTGAGCGGATCGAAAAGCGCGAAGATGGCCTGTGTGCAAACATGACGAACGGACATGCGGTGATCGCCGACGTCGTGCTGATGGCGGTCGGACGCGAGGCCAACACGGCTGGGCTGGGCCTCGAGGCGGCAGGCGTGAAGCTCGGTCAGCGCGGCGAGGTCATCGTGGATGAATGGTCGCGCACGAGTGCGGCGAATATCTGGGCGGTGGGCGATGTGACCGACCGGGTGAACCTTACGCCAGTGGCCATCCGCGAGGGCCATGCGTTTGCCGATACCGAGTTTGGCGGCAAGCCCTGGTGTTTCGACCATGCGGATATTCCGACGGCGGTTTTCACGCAGCCGGAAGTCGGCACCGTCGGGATTTCTGAATCCGAAGCACGCAAGGCGCACGGCGCCATCGACATCTACAAGACCAAGTTCCGCCCGATGAAGAACATGCTGAACGGCGACCAGACGCGCACCTTCATGAAGCTGGTCGTGCGCCAGTCCGACAGCCGTGTGCTGGGTGTTCACATCGTGGGCGAGGACGCCGCCGAGATGATCCAGATGGCGGGCATTGCGGTGAAGATGGGCGCGACGAAGGACGATTTCGACCGCACCTGCGCGCTGCATCCGTCCGCCGCCGAGGAGATCGTCACGATGCGGACGAAATGGGTGCCTGAGGTGGCTTGATCCTTTAAGGTCCCCCTCTCAAGGGAGAGAGGGGCTTAAAGTGAGCTTGCGCCCTCACCCTATCCCTTCAGTTCGAGTGCGACTTGCTTGAGGCTGTCGCGGATCGCCCTCAGGCCGCCGCCGCGGCCGGCATGGGCGAGGAGTTGGCGCCAGGGCGGCTGGCCTTCGTCCGGGGCCTTCACGGCGAAGTGGGCCGAGCGCGGCAGGGCGGCGGTCATCAGGGCTTGCGATAACGGGAATCCGGCGATCGCGTCATAGACGCCGTTGCGCGCGTCGCCTTCAAAGGTCGATTGTTCGTTGCGGTTCACGGCGTTGAACAGGACCGAAAGGGCAGGGCGCTTGCCGGCCTCGACCTGGTCCTGGATCACGAGATTCAGGAGACGTACGCCGCGCAACGAGTAGATGTCGGCGTGCATGGGCGCGATCACCCGGTCGGCGGCTTCGAGCGAGCAGCGGGTCAGGAAGGTGGCGTTGGGGTTCGTGTCGAAGACGATGAGGTCGTATTCGCTCCGGTAGTGATCAATGGTGCGCAGGAAGCTTTGCTTGATCGCGGAGAGCGCGTCACGGTCGTTCGCGAAGGCGTATTTCGAAATCTCGAACTGGCCGCTGATCAGGTCGAGCCGTCCCGGTGGGCCGTCCGTACCCAGAATTTCGTGCACAAAGCTGTCGCGCGGGGCCGGTGTGAAGGGCGCGGTCGTCAGCTCCAGCCAGTTCTCGGCCGGCGAGGCGGCGTCCTTTGCGTGCAGGCGCGAGCGTTCGAACAGCGAGATGACCGAGCGGTCGACCCCGGAGGAGGCATCCGCATGGTCCATGCTGAAAAAGGTTTGCGTGAGATTGTATTGCGGATCGAGATCGACAAGTAGCACGCGGCCGCCGAAGGCCTCCTGCCAGGCGCCGGAAAGCTGGCCGCTGACGGTCGTCTTGCCGACACCGCCCTTGAGATTCATCACGGCGATGACCGGGCATTTCTTCCTGTAGGTTTTCGCCACTTCCGCGACGAGCTGGTCCATGCCGTCCGGCAGGGCGGAGGACAGGCGCAGCAGCGGCTGGACTTCCTGCTTGAAGAAGCCGTTAAGGCGCGCCTTGTCGATCTGGTAGGGGATGATCCAGATGCCGTTCGCCTTGGCGGTCTCGACATCCTCGCGCACGGTCCGCGAGCGGACGGCGGCGGCTGACACAAGCACGATGACGGCGAAGGAGGCGGCAATGTCACGGTTAGCGACATTGCGGTCCGGCTCGCCCCCGGCATACTTGTCCGCAATCGCGGCGGTGCGCAGCGCTTCATGTAGCTGCAGCAGCGCATCGAAATCGGCGCCGGAATGGCTGATATAGACATGCGGCATGGCGCAGCGGACCCTTGCTCTGCTCCGGACTCAACCCTTGATTCCCCGGCGCCTTTTACCCGCCAGACCCCGTCCGGGGCCAGCACTGTGCTGTGAATTTATGGTGAAACTTGAGCATCTGCCTGCCATGTGATTTATGCCGCCTGCACTAGGAGCTGACGCGAAATGACCTGGACCCCTTCCGACTGGCGCAAACTGCCCGCGCTGCACATCCCGCAGGACTATCCTGACCCGGGCGCGCTGGCGGCTGTCGAGAACCGTCTGCGGAGCTATCCGCCGCTGGTTTTTGCGGGCGAGGCGCGGCGCCTGAAGGCTCGGCTGGCCGATGTGGCGGCGGGCAATGCGTTCCTGCTGCAAGGCGGGGACTGCGCCGAGAGCTTCAAGGAATTCCACCCGGACAATATCCGTGACACGTTCCGCGTGATCCTGCAGATGGCGGTCGTGCTGACCTTCGCGGCGGCAAAACCCGTGGTGAAAGTCGGGCGCATCGCCGGCCAGTTCGGCAAGCCGCGCTCGGAAGATACCGAAACGCAGAACGGCGTGACGCTGTCCTCCTACAAGGGCGACAATATCAACGGCATGGAGTTCACGCCGGAAAGCCGCACGCCGGATCCGGAGCGCCTCGTTCAGGCCTACTCGCAATCGGCGGCGACGCTGAACCTGCTGCGCGCATTCAGCCAGGGCGGCTATGCGAGCCTTGCGAACGTGCAGCGCTGGATGCTCGGCTTCGTGGACCGCTCCTCGCAGGGCGAGCGTTACCAGAAACTTGCGGACCAGATTTCGGCGTCCTTGCGCTTCATGCAGGCGGTCGGCCTCAATGCCGAGACCGTGCCGCAGATGGCGCAGGTGGAGTTCTATACGAGCCACGAGGCGCTGCTGCTCGGTTATGAAGAAGCGATGACGCGCATCGATTCCACCAGCGGCGACTGGTACGACACCTCGGCGCACATGCTGTGGATCGGTCATCGCACGCGGCAGATCGATCATGCGCATGTGAACTTTTGCAAGGGCATCAAGAACCCGATCGGCATTAAGTGCGGACCTGGTATGGGTACGGATGAATTGATCCGCCTGATCGAGACGCTGAACCCGGCGGACGAGTCCGGCCGCATTACGCTGATCTCGCGCTTTGGCTCGGAAGGCGTGGCGAAGGGCCTGCCGCCGCTGGCGCGCGCCGTGAAGAAATCCGGCCGTACGGTCGTCTGGTCGTGCGACCCTATGCACGGCAACACGCTGAAGACGGGTACCGGTTTCAAGACGCGGCCCGTGGACCGCATCCTTTCCGAAGTGCGCCAGTTCATCGATATTCTGCCTGCGGAAGGTTGTTATCCCGGGGGCGTGCATTTCGAGATGACCGGCCAGAACGTCACCGAATGTCTCGGCGGCGCGCAGGCGATCTCGGAGGAAGACCTTTCGAGCCGCTACCACACCCACTGCGATCCCCGCCTGAACGGCGAGCAGGCGTTGGAACTGGCCTTCCTGCTGGCCGAGAAGCTGCAGGCGGTGGAAGCTGCCGGCGAAGGCGCGCGCAAGGCGGGGTAGCAAACTTAAGACTGGGCTAGTGAAGCGAAACCCTCCACAGGCCGCAGGGTGCACTCCGCTGTGCTGAGCCCCGCGCTACGCCCCCCGCTTGAATCCGCTTTGACCCCTTTCCCCAAGGTTACGCCTCGGGGCCGCAGGATGCATTCCGGAAGACGGGACACCCTGCTGACACCCGAGCGCGAGCGCACGGCGCTGAAAGTGTTCTTCGAGGCGGTGGACCTTGAGGCTCCAGCGCCAAGCTGAACCAGGCCGTAGGAGGGGATGCACGCAAGGTAACGCCGCTTTCCGAAGGGGCGGCGTTTTTTCTTTGCCCAGAAGTGAACCGTCCGCCTCCGGACTTCCGCCTGAGACGACAACACGCGATGAAACCTTTTGTTCCAACCCACAACCGTCGCAATACGTACACAGATCTGATGGCCTATTAAGACGTGACTTGATCCGGGCGTGATTCTGGGCAATCACCCCCGGCTGCTCAAAACCGGCCGATCAGAACGCCGGGTCTCAAAGGGAGGGCAGGATGACCACGTCTCGACTGCCCGCCTGGGCCAGGCCTTCGGATGTTGCTGACTTGCTCCGCCTGTCGGTGCCGATCGCTGTCAGCCGGATGGCCGTGATGCTCATGGGGCTGACCGATGCCATTGTGCTCGGCCAGTTTGCGCCCGAAGAACTCGCCTTCATACTGTCGGCCTGGCTGCCGATTGGTGTGTCGCTCGGGTTCGGCATCGGCATCCTGCTCGGCGTGCAAGTGCTGACGTCTGAACTCATCGGCACCGGTGAAGAGGCCGATACCGGCCGTGTCTTCCGCCGCGGCCTTCTCTGGGCCATCCTTCTGGGCGCCGGGCTCACGCTGGTGCTGCTGCCGCTGTCGAAGCCGCTGTTCCACTGGCTTTTTGTCGAGATTGCGCCCCCTACGGAAGACACCGTCATGGCGCCGGAAGTTGTGGCTTCGCAGACCGCTGTCGTGGCGTCGATCCTGGCGCTCGGCCTGACCGGACACATGATCTCGCAGGCATGCAGCTATTATCTCGAAGCGCTGCGCCGGCCGTTGCTGGTAACCATTGTCATGTATGCGGGCGTGGCGATGAACCTCGTGCTCAACATCCTGTTTGTTGCGGGCGCTTATGGCATTGCGCCGATGGGCGCCGAGGGCGTGGCCTGGGCCACCTCCCTGACGCGGGCGATGATCGCTATCGTTCTGCTGGTGCTGGTCTGGCGGCTTACACCCGCGTTCCGGCCATCGAATCCAGCGCTGGCCGGCGAAGGCCGCCGCCAGCTGGATGTCGGCACAGGCACGGCGGTCAGCAATATTGCCGAATGGGGCGGCTTCAACCTCACCTACATTATCGCAACCTGGGTCTCGATCGCGGCCAATTCAGTCTATGGCTATTCGGTGCAGGTGATGGGCGTGTGCTTCATGTTCTATCTGGGGATCGCGACGGCAACCAGCGTTCGCGTCGCCGAGGCGATCGGCCGGGGCAATGCGGGTGAGGTGCGCAATGCCGGGCGGCTGGGTGTGGTTGCCACGATCGTGATGGGCCTGCTGCTGGGTGTCCTGCTGGTCGTGTTTGCCGGACCGATCTCGAAGCTGCTGGTGCGCGAGGACGCCGTGATCGGCGGGATTGCCATTGCCAACGCGATTGCGGGGCTGCTCTGGCTAGCTGCTCTGGCGACGGTGTTTGACGGTATTCAGGCGACGGCATCCTTTGCGCTGCGTGCTCAGGGCATGGTCTGGGTGCCGAGCGCCATTCACCTCGGATCCTTCTTCGTGGTGATGATCCCGATGTCCTACTGGCTGGCGATTACGCTGGGGCGCGGGGCAGCCGGTGTTCTCGAAGGTGCATTCGTCGGCGTCTTTGTCGCCGGAATCCTGCAGCTGATCCTGCTGGAATGGAAAGCGGCGCGCCCCATCAAGGAACGCGCCGCCGGGTCAGTCTTCGTGCCCCATTAGGGGCGCGCAGATCAGATATCCTTGAGAACCGATGCGGGCTTGAATGCCACGGCTGTTTTCTCGGGGATCTTGATCACTTCTTTGGTGGCCGGGTTGCGGCCTTCACGGGCATTGCGCGTCTTGGCGACGAACGTGCCGAAACCAGCGATTGCAACCTGCTCGCGACTTTTCACGGAGGTCGCAATAGCCTCGAAGACAGCGTCAACGGCTTTGCCAGCATCGCTCTGCGAGATGTTGCAAGCCGTAGCTACTGCTTTGGTAAGTTCACCCTTGTTCATAGGGGTTCTCCTCTAGATTAAATGACACCTGCGCATCATTGGGGTGACATACCCACGATTCGAGACGGGTGGATACGCCGGACCCCCAATAGACACGGGCTAAACGCCCAGAATCCAGCCCTCTTCGCCGGTTATCTGGGCGATCTCTACTTCAGGGCGCGATTTGCCTGTGGAAAAAGCAGCGCCGAGCCGGTTTTTCTCGTCCAGATCGGCGTAGTGGCGGGCGATCTGGCGGACCTGGGCCTCATCCGGCACCTCGCCTTTTTCGGGCTGCGGCTTGACCAGTGAGGGGTAAATCTCGGCGATCAGGACATCGACACCTTCCAGCATTTCGGCTGTCAGAGGGCCGCCTTCACCCAGTTCGAACGGCCAAATTCTTGTATTGTGCAGGGACTGGCGGAGGGCATGCACATGCGGGATGCCGGTCAGGCTCTGGCTTCCGACCGATCCTGCGCCGTAAAGTTGCCAGCAGGACTTCGGCGACGCACCCGGAATAGAGCGCAGATGCTGCTCGGCCAGCCGGAATTCGGCGAGCGGCTTGTCGGCGGTGTAGTCCGGTTTGGTGGCCGCGAGTGTCGTCGCCCGGTCGGTCGGCGGCGCGCCCCAGAAGGGATAGGGCCCTTTGGAGATCGTGTAGTTGAGGCCGGCGGCAATGGCGAAGCGCGGACGCGAGTTGTTGTCCGGCTTGTCCTTGTAGCGCGTCGCAAGGTGCGCATGCATAGCGGCCCAGGGCGCCTGCTTCACGATGTCGAGCCCAAGCGCCTTCGCCGTGCCCGCCGGATAGCCGAGCGAGAAGTCAAAGCCGAGCAGCACCTTGTCGCCGCGCTTCGTCAGCTTGCCGATGATATCCTCGAGATAGGCGCGGGCCTTCAGGCGCGTGTCGATATTCTCCGACTTGAACTGCAGCTTGAGACGGGCGTCCTTCGTCAGGGCGCCGATCCAGATCGAATTGGGACCAAGCGCAGGCTTTGCCGCCGCGCTCCAGTCCACCATGATGTATGCGTCGAACAGGGCCATGAGATCAGGCGAGCTTGACCAGCATCTTGCCGGTATTGGCGCCGGTGAAGAGGCCGAGGAAAGCCTCCGGCGCCTTCTCGATTCCAGTCATGACGGTTTCCTCGAATTTCATCTGTCCGCCCGCGATCCACTTCGCCATGTCAGCCAGGAAGGCCGGCTGCATATCGGCGTGGGTCGAGACGATGAAGCCCTGCAGCTTCAGCTGCTTGCCAACGGCCTGGATGATGTTGTGCGGCCCCACCGGCGTGCCGGTTTCGTTATACTGCGCAATCATTCCGCACAGCGCCATGCGAGCCAGCGGGCGGGCCATCTCGATGGCCGCAGTCAGGTGGTCGCCGCCGACATTGTCAAAATAGACATCAATGCCCTTCGGCGCGGCGGCTCTCAGTGCAGCCACAAGGCCGTCAAAGCCCTTGGCTTGCTTGTAATCGATGACAGCGTCAGCACCGAGCGACTTGACCAGCGCGCATTTCTCCGCGCCGCCGGCCGAGCCGATAACGGTCGCGCCCTTGATCTTGGCGATCTGCACGACTGTGGAGCCCACAGCGCCGGCTGCGCCAGATACAAAGACCGTATCCGCCTGTTTCAGCTCAGCAACGCGCAGCAGGCCCGCGTAGGCCGTGAGACCCGGCATCCCGGCAACGCCAAGGAACGCGCTCTCGGGCAGGCCGGTCGCGGGCAGTTTCTGGACGGCGGCCGCAGCCGGCTTCGCCGTCCACGCGGTGCGCCAGCCGAGGAAAGAGGAGACGAGATCGCCCACCTTGTAGTCCGGATGGGCGGAGGCCGATACGCGGCCGACGGCGCCGCCCTGCAGCGTCTCGCCGATCTGGAAGGGCGGCACATAGCTCTCTCGGTCATACATCCGGCCGCGCATATAGGGGTCCACCGACATCCAGGTGTTCATGACCTGGATTTCACCTTCGGCAGGTTCCGGAACGTCAATCGTCTTTGTCTGGAAGTCCGACACCTTGGGCATGCCCACGGGGCGGGCCGCAAGGGACCATTCCGTCGAAGTCATCTTGGACATTTCCATCACCTCTGTCTGGTTTCTATTGGGTCCACATGAACCGGCTGGCGCGGCCTGTGAAGGGGGCGAAGCGAAGTTTTCCGGCTCTTGCCGCGCCCGGTTTAGGGTGTCATTGCGAAAGCATACAGGGATGTGACGGGCATGACAAAACTCAAGGTGGGCGTCGCCGGGGCAGGCGTGTTCGGCAATTACCACGCCCAGAAGGCCGCCGCCTCGCCGCGCGTTGACCTGACCGGCATCTTTGACGTGGACCTCGCGCGGGCTGAGAATCTCGCCGAGACCTTCGGCACGCAAGGCTACAATGACTATGCCGCTTTCCTTGCGGTCTGCGACGCCGTCGTGATTGCGGTGCCCGCCACCTGGCACGAGTCCCTCGCGCGCCAGGCGATCGAGGCGCATTGCCATGTGCTCGTTGAAAAGCCGCTCGCGCTGACCGAACTGGCTGCGCGCGATCTTGCGGACGAAGCCGCCGCCCGCGGGCGTATCCTGCAGGTCGGCCACCAGGAGCGGTTTGTCGCCAATGCGATGGGCGTGCTCGCCATTCCCGAAGTGCCGCTGTTGATCGAGTCTGTGCGCTCCGGCCCGCCGGCGCCGGGCGGGCGGGCCGGCGATGTCTCGGTGATCTGGGACCTGATGATCCACGACCTGGACCTCGCCGCGATGATGATGGGTCGGGAATTCACCGGCGTGGACGCCGTCGGCCGCCGCGTGCACTCGCCGCACATCGACGAGGCCGAGGCTGTCTTCAAATACGCCAATGGCGGCCAGGCCAAGTTACGCGCGAGCCGCGCGGCAGAGTTCCGTGAACGGACGATGCGGGTCGTCTATCCCTCTGGCGAGATCGACATCGACTTCCTCACGCGCAAGCTGAAGAACACGACGCCTTACGAAGTTCGCGTCGATATTGCCGCCGACTTGCCCGATCCGCTCGGCGCCGCCGATGACGGCTTTTACGCCGCCTGTCTCGGTCTCGCGCGCAGCCCTGTGCCCGCGCATGGCACGGTCGCAGCGGTTGCAATGGCAGAGGCGGCCGAGGCTGCGGTGCTTGCGCGCGTGCGCTAAGCCTGCGGCGGGTGCTCCTTCAATGACGGCGCAACCATGGGCGTCGTCAGCATCGTGCTGCCGGCGGCCATCAGCAGCGCCGCGGTGAAGGCCGCATTGCTGATGATGCCCTTGTCCAGCAGGATGCTGACGAAGATGATCATGATCAGCGCCTTGGTCTGCAGCAGCCAGCCTATCTGCCAGGCCTCGCCCTTCTTCCACTTGAGCAACCGCCCGGCCGCCGCAACGCCGACCAGCTTTCCGGCGACCGACGCGGCGAGCAAAAGGCCTGCGGCGCCGAACACCGCTGCGCCGCCCGCGCCCCATTCGGTCCGCAGTCCGGTCGAGAGGAAGTAGACCGGCATCACGGCGAGCAGGATATGGTTCCGGAACAGGTCCATCTGCGCCTCGTCGAAGGTCTCCCGTTCCAGAATGGCGCCCGCGAGAAAGGCGCCGACCATGAAATGCAGGCCTGCCCAATCGGCAAAAAGAGACGCAACGGCCATCCAGATCAGACCGGCATACCACCGGTCACTCGGCGGGATGCGTACCATCAGCTTGCGGACGGCATAGGCCATCGCTCCGAACAGCACGAGGAAGATGCCTTGCCGGCCGATCCGTTCCCAATCGAGCAGGATGGCCGCCAGCACAGCCCAGATGGCGATATCGTCGAGGCTGGCATAGCGCAGGATGCGCTGGCCGAGCGGCAGCCGCAGAAGTTCAAGCTTCTCGAGCAGCACAACAAGGATCGGCAAGGCCGTCACGGCGCAGGCCATGCCGATCCCCGCGATAAACTGCCAGGGCGCTGCGTTCGGCCCGATCCAGCCCTGTCCCGACTGCAGCATGATCCAGGCTGCGCCGCACCCGAACAGCAGAGGCGTGACCAGCGCGAAGCCAGCTGTCAGGCCCGTCTCGCCGCGGTTACGCCAGACGGATTTGAGGTCGAGCTCGATACCGGCGATCCACACAAAGATCATCACCGCCCAGGTCGCAACGCCGTTCAGCATGCGGATGACATCCGGCTGAAAAACGAAATCATAGTAGGCGGGGAAGGCCGCGCCGAGTACGCCCGGTCCGAGCAAGATGCCGCAGAGGATCTGCACCACAACGAGCGGCGCGAAATACTCCGTCCGCAGGCCGCGCCAGACAAGGTACGGCACGGCGATGATGATCAGCATGGCGATCAGGTAAACTTCCGTGATCGACATTTGCGCGGCTCCGGGAGGAATAGTCTGGGTCAGGTCTTAACGGGGTCGCGGAACGTAATGCGGGCGCCGGTGCGGGTCTCGGCAGGGCCAACCAGCTTGACCAACTCGCGGGCAACCTCGTCGGGCGCGGGCAGGGTCATCGGGTCTTCGCCCGGCATCGCTTCGGCGCGCATGCCGGTGCGCACGGCGCCGGGGTCGAACAGGTTGACACGCAGGGCCATCTTCTCAGTCTCGTCGGCCCAGGCTTTGACAAGCGCTTCGAGCCCCGCCTTGGAGGCCTGGTAGGGGCCCCAGAAGGCGCGCGGACGCGACACCACGCCGGAGGTGACGAAGACCGCACGCGGATGCTCGGCCATGTGCAGCAGCGGCCCGACCGCGCGAATCAAGTGCGCGTTCGCCGTTAGGTTAACCTGGATGGTTTCCTCGAAGCTGCGCGGCCCGCAGGTCTCGACCGGGCCGAGCGTGCCGAGCAGGCCGGCATTCGCCGCAAAGCCGTCGAGACGGCCGAACTGATCCTTCAGCGCCTTGCCGAGGGACTCGATGCCTTTGGTATCCTTGAGGTCCATCGGCACGAGTAGGGCTTCGGAGCCGAGCGCACGGATTTCGTCGTCCAGTTTCTGAAGCGCCGCCTTCGAGCGCGCGACGGCGATCACGAGGTCGCCCTGACGGGCAAGCTCCAGAGCCACGGCGCGGCCGATGCCGCGCGAGGCGCCGGTGACGAGAATGAGGCGGGGCGTATGGGTCATCGCCCGGCGTGTAGCGCGCGGCTCAGACGTCGTCCAGAAGCGAGAGCTGGCGTTCCTTGTCGGCCTGGTCCTGCTGGTAGTCGATCAGCGGGGTCGGATACTCGCCGGTAAAGCAATGGTCGGCGAATTGCGGGATCATGTTGTTGCGCAGCGGCTCACCGATCGCCTTGTAGAGGCCGGGCACGGACAGGAAGCCGAGGCTTTCGACCTTCAACTCGCGCACCATTTCCTCATGGGTGTGGATCGCGGCGAAGAGTTCGGATTTCGCGGCCATGTCGATACCGTAGAAATCGGGGTTGCGGATTGGCGGGCTGGCCGAGCGGAAATGGATCTCACGGGCACCGGCCTCGCGCACCATCTGCACGATCTTCTTCGACGTGTTTCCGCGCACGATGGAGTCGTCCACCAGGATAACGCGCTTGCCTTCAAGGGCGGCGCGGTTCGGGCTGTGCTTCTTGGAGATCGCGGCCTGACGGCCAAGCTGCGTCGGCTGGATGAACGTGCGGCCCACATAATGGTTGCGGATGATACCCATCTGGAACGGGATGCCGGAGGCTTCCGAGAAACCAAGCGCAGCAGGCACGCCTGAGTCCGGCACCGGCACAACCACGTCAGCGCCTGCCGGTGTCTCCATCGCCAGCTGATGGCCCATCCGGCGGCGTACTTCGTATACGGAGCGTCCCTGGATGAAACTGTCGGGCCGCGCGAAATAGACATACTCGAACGCGCAGGGGCTCGGCGGGCGCGGCGCAAATGCGCGGAAGCTCTCGAGTCCCTGTTCGGAGATGACGACCACTTCGCCATTTTCGATCTCACGCACGAATTCGGCGCCGATGATGTCGAGCGCGCAGGTCTCGGATGCGAGCACGTAGCCGGTGCCAAGACGGCCGAGCACCAGCGGGCGCAGGCCGATCGGATCGCGCGCGCCGATCAGTTTCTTGCCGGTGAGGCCGACGAGGGCATAACCGCCCTCGATCTCGTGCATCGCGTCGATCAGGCGGTCCACGAAGCGTTTCTTGCCGCTGCGGGCAACGAGATGCAGGATCACCTCGGTGTCCATCGTGGACTGGAAGATCGCGCCGTCCTTGACGAGCTGCTGGCGCAGTTGGCGCGCATTGGTCAGGTTGCCGTTATGGGCGACCGCAAAGCCGCCAAGCGCAAGGTCTGCGAAGATCGGCTGGATGTTGCGCAGCATCGGCCGGCCCTGGGTCGAGTACCGGTTGTGGCCGATGGAGGAGTGGCCGGGCAGGCGCTGGCGCAGGTCGCCGCCAAAGTGTTCGCCCACAAGCCCCATATGGCGTTCGGAGTTAAAGCGCGCGCCGTCAAAACTGACAATGCCGCAGGCTTCTTGTCCCCTGTGCTGCAGCGCGTGGAGGCCGAGCGCTGTCAGCAGGCTCGCTTCCTTGTTCCCGAACACGCCAAATACGCCGCACTCTTCGCGAGGCTTGTCGTCATCATTGTCGAAATAGGCCATCGGAAGGTCCGACTCGCTTTTGGGGGGCCGCTGTCGATCCGGGATATAGTTCGGTTTGCCCCGGTGCGAAAGGGCGAGCGTGTCATGTAACTGTCGCAGGACGCTTTGCCCGGATCAGAGCATGCGGGCCGAGGTCAGCCTTGAGTGGATGACGACCAGGTCGAACAGCGATTCCGGGGCGTAGACGTCGAAATCCGCTTCATCCGGCAACTCGCGGGCGATCTCGAAATAACGCTCGAGCTTGATCGGGCTCTTGCGCCATTCTGAGATCAGTTCGTGTTCCGGCACGTTTGCGAGGTCGATCCAGGCCGTTTGCGGGCTGGCCTTGGTCAGCAGGGCGTTAAGCGTATTCAACCGCGCGCGGCGCGTGATCTCCGTCAACGGCGCATTGACCGGCGCAGAGGGCTTGGCGGCAACCGCGAGGAAGGTCGCGTCGGTGAACTCCTGCGTCAGAGCCACATAATCAGGGCCCAGCCTGGCGCGCAGGAAGGATCCGGTCGGGGTTGCATACTTCGCCGGCGCTTCGCCGTCCGGGCCCGGTACGCCTTTCGGGCGGCCCGTCATCACCGATGCGTTGTGGCCCCAGTATACTGAGCGCTCGCCGCGCGCGAGGGCGAGCGCGTTCTCTGCCATGAACAGGGAGCTGCGGCTTGTATAGTCGCCATATTCCGGCGCAGGGGGGGCATCCTTGAACGCGAACTCGAGGGCGTTGAGGCCCTGCCAGGCCCGGCGCGCATTGAACGCGGCAAGTCCCAGCCCCGCCCGCGCAAGTTCGGCTTCAAGCTTGCGGCAGGCAGCTTCGGCGTCCGCGCGCTGGGTTGGCGTAAGGCGGCTCGCGACCATCAGCTCTTGCCGCTGTGCCTTTGCATCGGCGGTCAGGATCGGGGCGAGACCCGGCGCGAGCGCTTCGGCGGCCGGCTTGTCCACGGCCGCCAGCGCCGCTAGCGCATCGGCGGCGTCCCGGCTGCTCGACATGCAATCGACGCTGACGATCCGGACCTTGCGGTCTGCGTTCACCGCGTTCCAGCCGCGAAGCCAGGTGATGAAGTCTTCCATGACTTCGGTCTTGTAGATCCGGTACATGGGCGCTTGGCGCACAATGTCGGCCGCCTGCATGCCGGAGGGCGCGCCCGACGCATAGCCGTCCAGCAGGTCTGTCCCCGCCCGGCTGGCGGGCAGCATCACGACGCGCAGGTCATGAAATTCAATCATCGACTGGATCAGTAGCGATATCAGCAGTGCATCCTCGTGGGAGCCCTGCGTGGCTTCTCCGAGGCCGACGAATTTGGACTGCGAAAGGCGCCTGGCCAGCGCCGTAATGCCCGGATCGCTTGACGTGAAACTGCGGATCGGCACGGCCTGCGCCGCCAGAAGGCTTGCCACCGTCGGCACGGCGACCTTCGGTGTGGCGGGTTCCTCAGGTTTTGAGGCACATCCGGCGAGGATCGCCGCCGAGGCTGTTGCGAGCATGAATGCCCGCCGGGACATCGGATCGTGCCGTCTGTCCATGATCGTCCTCCCCAACTTCGTCCGCAAGAGCGTTCGACGCCAGATTAACCGGCACGGCGCCAGCTTCAAGGTCAGTCGCCTGTCGCGGGTGGAGCCGGCGCCGCGCTTCGGCCCACTTCCCGGGCTTCGCCGGTGACGGCGTCTGCGGCCTGGTCGAGCAACGGATAGCTGAGGCTGTCCTGGATAAAGGGCGGCACGCGTTCTGCTTCGAGCCCGACCGAAAGCAGCACGGCAAAGAAAACAAGGGCTACGCCCCCCCGGATGATGCCGAAGACCAGTCCTGCGATATGATCGAAGAGTCCGATGTCGCCATTCGTCATGATCGATCTGGACAGGCCCTGACCTATCCAGGCGACGATCACATAGACAATCAGGAAGGCGCCGACGACGAGGATGATGTCGGGCGCGAGCGGGTGGCTGCCCGCAGGCAGCAGGTCTGCAACTGAAGATTTCAGGAACTTGCGCGCGTAGTAAGCGCCCGCCAAAGCGCCAATGAATGCGCCGAGTGTGGCGAGTTCCCGCAGGAAGCCGCGGGCAAACGCCATGATTGCGGAGATCACTATAACGGCGAGCACAATTCCGTCAAAAGCAGAAATGTTTTCAAGCATTTGCGGCGTCCGGCGCGAGAAGATCAACAAGCGCGATAAGCCGCGCAATCGGCGTCACCGTCAAGCCGCCCTCTGCGGGCAGGCTGCTGTCGGGACCGTAGGCACCCTGGAAGCCGAGGCGGGCTGCTTCCTTAAGCCGCTGGTCCATCCGGGGCGCGGGCCGCACGGCTCCGGACAGGGCAATCTCGCCGAAGAACACGCTACGTGCGGGCACCGGATTTCCCGAAAGTGAGGACAAAAGCGCCGCCGCTGCGGCGAGGTCACCTGCCGGTTCGCTGATGCGGTAACCCCCGGCGACCGAGAGATAGACGTCCATGCCGGCGAAGTTCACGCCGCAGCGCGCCTCCAGCACGGCCATGATCATTGCAAGGCGGCCCGTATCGAAGCCGATGACACTGCGCCGGGGCGTGCCGAACGGGCTTTTGGCGACGAGCGCCTGCACTTCGGCCAGTACGGGGCGTGAGCCCTCCATCGCTGCAAACACAGCCGTTCCGCCGCCGGGTTCGGCCTCGGCTGAGAGGAAGAGGGCGGAGGGTTCCTTAGCGGGCGTGAGGCCGAGGGCATGCATCTCGAAGATGCCGATCTCGTCGGTGGGGCCGAAGCGGTTCTTGACCGCGCGAAGGATGCGGAACTGGTGGCCGCGCTCGCCCTCGAAATAGAACACGGCATCGACCATGTGCTCGACCACGCGGGGACCGGCGATTGTGCCCTCCTTGGTGACGTGGCCGACGAGCACCAGCGCCGCACCGGATTTCTTGGCCCATCGCACCAGTTCCTGCGCGCAGGCTCTGACTTGGGCCACCGAGCCGGGCGCGGCCTCCAGCGCGTCCGACCAGAGCGTCTGGATCGAGTCGATCACCACGAAACCCGGGTCGGCCTCCCTGAGCGCGGACAGGATACGCCGCAGGTCCGTCTCGGTGGCGAGCTGTACCGGTGAATTGGCGACCTTAAGGCGTTTCGCCCGCTCCTGGATCTGCGCGGCCGCTTCCTCGCCCGAGACATAGACGGTCTTCACCCCGTTGCGGGCGAGGCGGGCCGCTGCCTGCAGCAGCAGCGTCGATTTGCCGATGCCGGGGTCGCCGCCGATCAGCGTGGCGGAGGCGGCGACCATGCCGCCGCCGAACACCCGGTCCAGCTCTTCCACCCCGATGACGATGCGCGGCGGTGTCTCCGCTTCGGAATTGAGCGCAATAAATTCGGTCTTCGGGCCGCGCTTGGCCGCCGGGGTCTTGTCAGCCTTCAGGGCGCCCGGCGGCGCGCTGACCGCTTCTTCGACCAGTGTGTTCCATTCGCCGCAGGCTTCGCAGCGGCCGGACCATTTGGCATGGACGGCGCCGCAAGCCTGGCAGACGAAGGCGGAAGTTGGGGCTTTGGCCATGCGGCAGGGGATAAGGCGGTGCGCCGCCGATGGAAAGAGGCGCCCTGTGCGCGCGTCAGACCACGGTACCGAAGATCCGCCCGATCAGCGCAGTCGCCGCCATCGCCAGCGCGCCCCAGAACACGACGCGGATTACCGCGCGCATCTTTCCGGCGCCGCCGATCGAGGCCGATACCAGCCCGAGAACGGCGAGCGCGGCGAGTGACACACCGCTCGCGACCCAGGTGATCTGAGCCACGGGCGCTGCCCAGGCGGCCAACAGCGGCAAGGCCGCGCCAGCGGCAAAGCTCGCGGCCGAGGAAAGCGCAGCCTGAACCGGTTTTGCGGTTGCCACCTCTGTGATGCCGAGTTCGTCGCGGGCATGCGCGCCGAGGGCGTCTGTGACCATCAGCTGCTGCGACACCGTCATCGCAAGCTCGGGTGTCAGTCCGCGCGCCTCGTAGATGCGGGCAAGTTCGAGGGTTTCAGCCTCCGGAAAATCGCGCAGGGCGGCGCGCTCGGTGGCAAGGTCCGCCCGCTCCGTATCCGATTGCGAGCTGACCGAGATGAACTCTCCCGCCGCCATCGACATCGCGCCCGCCACAAGGCCCGCGACGCCGGCCACGAGGATCTGGCTGTTGGTGGAGCCGGCCGCTGCCACACCGATCACCAGCGAGGCGGTGGACACGATGCCGTCATTGGCGCCGAGGACGGTGGCGCGCAGCCAGCCGATGCGGTGCATGAAATGGTGTTCGCCCGGCAAGTCTCGGTAGGACATTGCGCATCAAGGTCCTTGTGAAGCAGGAATATGATAGACCCCGCAAGACACAATGGAAATGCCTTTCGGCGCCGCAGGGCGGGCGCCGCCGCCGCCCTAGGTCCGCGTTTCCGCCCGGCGCGGCGTTGGTGTTGACCGCAGGTGCGGCGACGAGATGATCTCCAGTCCCGGGCATCGCGTCTCGATCTCGAACAGGATTTCGCCGAGCTCCCGGTCGGCAGTCGAGAGCTTGAGGTAGATCTGGTCGGCGGCGCGCCGCTTGTCGCCTCTGCCGCGAAGGCCCTGGAACAGCCACATCACGGGGTTTTTCGCGCGCCGGACGAACTGGATATGGTTGAGGCCAACCGAGACATGCTCGACATCCTCCCAATCATACTTGCGCCGCAGCCAGCCGAAGAGGCCTTCCACGCCGTATTCGGTGAGCCGAAGCGCGGGTTGCCGGGAAAACAGGTTGAGCACAAGGCCGATCACGTCGATCGCCATAGCCGCGTTGACGATTGACATCAGGAAGATGAAGCCTTGCAGCGTGCCGCGCGGCTGGGCTTCGATGTAGGCGGCGAAGGGCGGATGATACAGCGCCAGCAGGAGCGGCGTGGCAATCGCCGCGGCAAGCCAAAGGTGGGGGCCGATATTGCCCAGCCGATGCGTGTCGCGGACTTCGAAGGCCTGGTCGTGGAAGGTCATCGCCGTCATCTGTTCGGTTCAGACGTCACATTATACGCATAGGCTGAATCGACGCTTAAGCAGCCGGTAAAATCTCAACCGCTGGCCGGGTGGCCCGGAGGCGTCTAAGGACGCCGCATGAACCAGGTTGCGATCATCGGGGCCGGGCCGGCGGGCCTGATGGCGGCGGAAGCGGCGCTCGAGGCGGGCGCGCGGGTTGACATCTACGATGCGATGCCAAGCGCGGGCCGCAAGTTCCTGATGGCGGGCAAGAGCGGGCTGAACATCACGCATTCTGAAGATGAAGCGCAGTTCCGCCAGCGCTATGACGCGCCTGATGCGCGGCTCGCGGCGATGGTGGAAGCCTTCGGACCCGCAGAGATTGTCGCTTGGATGGCCGGGCTCGGCATCGAGGCGCATGTCGGCTCCTCGGGCCGCGTGTTTCCCGTCGGCATGAAGGCCTCGCCGCTGCTGCGCCGATGGCTCGCGCGGCTCGGCGAGGGCGGCGCGCGGCTGCATACGCGCCATCGCTGGGCGGGATGGGATACGGGCGGCGCGCTGGTGTTCGAGACGCCGGGCGGGGAAGTCTCCGTGACGCCACACGCCGCTGTGCTCGCACTCGGCGGCGCCAGCTGGAAGCGACTCGGATCCGATGGCGCGTGGGCGGATATTCTCGCACGCAAGGGCGTTGCGCTTGAGCCCTTCGCGCCGTCCAATTGTGGCTTCACGGCGGATTGGTCTGCCAAGATGGCACCGCATGAAGGCGCGCCGGTGAAGGGCGTGATCCTGTCTGCCCATGGGCAGTCCGTGCGCGGCGATTTCGTCATTACACGGACGGGAATAGAGAGCGGCGCGGTCTATCCGCTCGCGGCGGCGCTGAGGCGGGATCTGGCGAGCACGGGCAGGGCAAAGCTGGCGATCGATCTTCTTCCAGATACGGATGAAGAAAAGGTCACCGCGCGCCTCGCGGCCCAGCACCCGAAAGACTCGCTCTCCAACCGCCTGCGCAAGGCCGCCCGCCTCGATGGCGCCAAGGCCGCGTTGCTGTTCGAAGTCGTAAAGGGTACGCCACCCCGCGAGGCGGGCGACCTCGCGCGCTTCATCAAGACCCTGCCGCTGACCCTCACCGGCACTGCTCCGATGGACACCGCCATATCAACCGGCGGCGGCGTCACGTGGGACGCCCTGGATGACGGCCTGATGCTGAAAGCCCTGCCGGGCGTCTTCTGCGCGGGCGAAATGATTGCCTGGGATGCGCCGACCGGCGGCTACCTGCTCACGGGGTGCCTGGCGACAGGGCGGTCTGCGGGGTGTGCGGCGGCGAGTGGGATGCTGTAATCCGCGCGACGCCCGACGTCCAGTTTGGAAACGGCAAGTAATCACTCAAGTGTTTTGGATGCTTCGTACGTGCTCCGCATAAAGCTCTCCGCATCGTGGATCGAGACGTGAAGTATGAGTACATCGTCTAGCGGAAGGTATTCTTCGAAAGCACTATTCTCAGCAAACCATAGCGCGTCGGCCAATGTCTCTTCGCCGTGAGAGGTCGTCAGCAGGAAATGATCGCCTGACGTTTCGTTTCGCTCGTCATACATGATCGAGGCGTCATCGATTTGTTGCTCCCAGCCGTCGCAATCGATGCCCCAGCAGTCGGCGTAGAGACAACCTGTGTCCAATAGCCAGCAACTGATTTTGTATTGCCAGTCGTTGGGAACTTCTATTTCAGCGACTACAACAACCCGGAATGGTTCTACGAAGCTCAATGCCGGCTCTGGAAGTCCGGGATGGACCTGTAGATAGTGAGCCTTGGACGCTCTCATATCGCCGGCTGGATCGGCCCGTCCGCTCGTCCGTTCACGAACTGATCGACATAGGCGTTGCCGCTGTTCATCACATCGGCTGCCGGGCCGCGCCAGATGATCTTGCCCTCGAACAGCATGGCGATTTCGTCGGCGATCTTGCGCGCGCTCGCCATGTCATGGGTGATCGTCACGGCGGCGGCGCCGAGGCCGCGCACCATTTCGAGGATCAGGTCGTTGATCGCATCGGCCGTGATCGGATCAAGTCCGGTGGTCGGCTCGTCGAAGAAGATGAGGTCCGGTTCTGACGTGATGGCGCGGGCCAGCGCCACGCGCTTCTGCATGCCGCCCGAAATCTCCGCCGGGTAGAGCCCCGCAACGTCCGCCCCGAGACGAACTTTCTTCAGGGTCTCAATCGCGCACTGTTTTGCGTCGCGCCGCGACATGCCTTCGGAATTGATCAGCCGGAACGCCACGTTCTCCCACACGGTGAGCGAGTCAAAAAGCGCGCCGGACTGGAACAGCATGCCGATCCGCGCGCGCATCTTTTCGCGCGCCCTGCCGGTCGCGTTGGTGACGTCCTCGCCATCGAAGAAGATCTTGCCCTGGTCCGGCGTCATCAGGCCGAGCGCGTTTTTCAGCATCACGGATTTGCCCGATCCCGAGCCGCCGATCACGACAAGGCTCTGCCCCCGCGCCACATCAAGGCTGACCCCGCGCAGCACCCGCTTGGCACCAAACGCCTTGTCTACTCCGTCGAGTTTCAGAAGAGGCATGTTCATAGCCCGATCTCCACGAAGAGGGTCGAGAGGACATAGTTGAAGGCCAGCACCAGAACCGCAGCGCCGACCATCGAGAGCGTGGCGGCCCGGCCGACACCGGTTGCGCCGGCCTGGCTGCGGTCGCCCTGGTAGCAGCCCATCACGGCAATGATGCCGCCGAACAGGACCGCCTTGATCAGGCCCACCAGAATGTCGTCCCGCGTGACGAAATCGACCGTGTTGCGCAGGTATACCGTCGAGTCGAAGCCGAGGCCGTAAACGCTGACCAGCCAGCCGCCCATCACGCCGATGATGTTCGCTGCCACGACCAGCAATGGCAGCGTCGCCACCGCCGCCAGGAAGCGCGGCGCATAGAGATAGCGGTCAGGCGAGGCTGACAGCGTCTCCAGCGCGTCGATCTGTTCGGTCACCCGCATCGCGCCGATCTCTGCCGCGATGCCAGCGGAGACCCGCCCCGCCAGCATGAGGCCGGTAATCACCGCGCCGAGCTCGCGCGATATGCCGAGCACCACTATGTTCGGCACGAACTGTTCGGCGCCGTAGCGGCTGCCACCTTCATAGATGTTGAGGGCGAGCGCTGCGCCGATGAACACAGCCGACAGGCCGACCACGGGCAGGGAATAGAAACCGATCCGCACCATCTGGCGCACAATCTCGCCCATGTACCAACGCGGCGTGACGGCCGCAGTGGCGACGCGTCCGGCAAACACCGACAGCCGCCCGATTTCGGCGAACAGGCTAAGCGTCACGCGGCCAATGATCTGCAAGGGATTGGTCATGGAAGGCCTCACCGATACTGGCGTTGCACGCGCCGGCCAAGCCCGGTCAGCAGCTCATAACCGAGCGTGCCGCTAGCCTCCGCCTGCGCCTCCAGTTGGGCATGTTCCCCCAGAAATTCAACGCGCGTGCCCGGCTTTACGCCGGCGGGGCCATCGGTGATGTCCAGCGTAATCAGATCCATCGAAATCCGCCCGGCAACCGGGCAGCGGACGCCTTCGATCCAGCCGCCGAGGCGCCCCGATCCGGAGCGCGGCAGACCGTCCGCATAGCCAATGGCACACGTCGCCAGCAGGCGGTCTTCGCTCAGGGTGTGCGTTGCGCCATAGCCGACCGTGGTGTCCTTGCGGCCCGTGAACACGCTGATGACGCTCGCCTCAAGAATGATCGCGGGCTTCAGCCGCACATTCGGCGGCGGCGTAGTCCCGCCATAAAGCGCGATGCCCGGCCGCGTCAGGTCGAATCCATAGTTTTTCCCGAGATAACACCCGGCGGAATTCGCCAGGCTCGCGGGCGTGTCGGGAAACGCGTCCGCGACGGCCTCGAAGGCCCGTCGCTGGGCGAGGTTCATCGGGTTCTTCGGGGCATCGGCGCAAGCGAGGTGGCTCATCACCAGCACCGGCGCGAGACGCCGGATGGCCGTCGCCTCGGTGTCAATCACACTCGGCGGAATGCCAAGCCGGTTCATGCCGGTATCGGCGTGGATGGCGCAGGTGCCCGGCCGCTCTTTCGACCACAGCTTGAGGTGGAATTCGCTCGACAGGACGCTTGTCAGTCCGGCAGTCGTGTAAGCGGTCAGCTGGCCGCGCACCGGACCGTTGAGCACGAAGATGCGCGGGCCCCGGCCGATGGTTTTGCGCAGCGAGGTGCCTTCCTCGAGATAGGCCACGAAGAAGGTCTGGCAGCCCGCCTCCTTGAGCGCATTCGCAACTTGCGCCGCGCCCAGCCCATAGCCGTCTGCCTTCACCACAGCCGCCGTCGTCGCGCCCGGATGCAAGGCATCAAGGGCGCGCCAGTTGTCCACGATGTTGGACGTCAGCACGGTTGCGCGGGGCAGAAAGCTCATGAATCAGGGGCTAAGCGAGATTGCGGCGGTTGTCATCCCGCCGATTTCTGACCCTGATTGTGAGCAAGCCAGGCTGAGCCCTTCATGTTCCAGACGGGCGTGAAGAATATCATCCAGAGGATGAGCAGGATCATGCCGCCGGCCGGCACCACCGCAATTTTCTGAGGCCCGAACACGTCGACCAACGCGCCCATCAGGAAGGCGCCGAACGGCGCCCCGGCCATGAAGCCCAGCTGGTAGATCGAAAGTACGCGGGCAAGTTTCTCCTTCGGCGCCGAGTCCTGGACGATCGACCTGCTCATCGCGATCGAGATGCCTGCGGCAAGGCCCCAGACGAACACGATGCCGAGGAAGATCCAGTGCGGCACGGTCCCGAGCATGGCCAGGATGCTCGCCGAGGCGACAAACTGCGCGGTAAGCAGCAGCCGTCCTTGCCGCTTGATGCGCTTGAACACGGCCAGCACGGCGGAGGACACGAACGCGCCCATCCAGAAGGTAACGAACATGTCCCGGATGCCGGAAGACCCGAAATGGTAGACATCCCGGTTGATGATCGGCAGCACAACGAGGAACGAGCCGATCACGAATACGCCGACGCCGAACATCAGCGCCGTCATCGCCCAGAGTTTCGCATCGGCCAGCACGGCGCGCAGGCCGTCGCCGATGTCGCCGAGCGTAGCCCCGATGCCCTTGCGCCCGGTTCGGATCGGCCGGCCGCGCGCAAGCATCAGCGCAAAGGCCGAACCGCTGGCGAGCACGAAGCCCTGCACGGCGAGCAGGGTTTCAGCCGGGATCGGCCCGATGCTGAAGCCGCCAAGCCAGGCTGGCATGCGCGTCGCCTTGTCAGCATATCCCGCAAGGATCAGCCCCGCGATCTGGGCCAGGAACTGCGCCATCGTCGCAAGGGTGACGCCGAGTTGAAGCGTCACGCCCGAGCCCACGCGGCTGCGCCGTTCCACGACTTCATTCACCATCGAGTCGCGCACCGGCATCATGAAGGCGCCGACGGTGCCGATCGCGAGCGCGTAGCAGATCATCGCGGGGTAGGTGAGTTCACCGGGCTCGACATACAGCGCAAGAAGGAAGGTCGGCAGGGCGGCCGTCAGGTGAAGCAGGATCAAGAGGCGCCGCCCATCAGCGCGTTCGGCCACCACACCGCCGATCAGCAGGAAGATAACCGAGGGCAGGGACAGCGCCATGTTGGCAAGGCCGAGCGCGAGCCCGTCCATGTGGAGGTGGTCTTTGCCGGTAATCAGGTAGGGAAACAGAACCAGCTGCAGGCCGAACGCCATGAACCAGCTGCACTGAACGGCGAGGTAGCCGGGCAATTCAATCTTCACGCCCCGCCGCAGACGCTTGGCGCGCCAGTGGGTTGCGCTGATGAGGAAGCTCGCTCCGGCGCCAAGCGCTTCGCTGACACCGCTGACAGGCGATGTCACTTTTTCTGCGGCCTGTTCGGCCATATCATCGACAACCTTGTCGATCTCGCCGCTCATGATGGTACGCTCCAGGCTTGCGGCCGGGACACTAGGGTTGTGGGCGTGCCAAGGAAAGAGGCGGCATTTCCGGTGCCCCGGTGTTCAACCCCGCCGGCCGGTTCATTCCGGCGGGTGCGGCCTGTGCCAGGAGTGTTCGGACCAGCTCCACGTCCAGCAGCCAAACCACACGCCCGCGGCGAGCCAGATTGGCAGGCCGGTGAGGCCTGAAACAAAGATCCGGTTCCACTCTACGAAGCCCTGCTCGACAAAATCGAAGCCAGCACGGCCAAGCGGCATCCAGATGGACATCGCAAGGCCCCATCCGAGCACGCCGTGGCGAAGGACAAAAGATCGTTTGCCGTTTGCGCGGATTTGCGACCATCTGCGCCGCCCCGTTGGGGACATTTCAATCAGGCCCATGCATCCCGCCTCCATAAGTTGCGCCCGTGCGCACCCTCCGCAAGCTAATAAGACGGCTGCTTTCTGGCGACAGGCTTTGGCGCAAAAGTTTGCAGGTTTCGTGCCCACCGGTCGTGTATGGAGCGCCCGGAGCAGCTTGCCCGGTTGCGCCGGTCCGAGCCCGCAGCTAGCGTTATCTTGTTCAACTGGCATCGAGGAGGCCAAGCCATGAGCGCATTCCGCCTTTTGGCCAGCTGGGTTCTGGCCCTCGCACTGGCCGTCTTTTTCATCCACGTGACCGTGCATCCTTGGCCGGGTCCGGTGCCCGGATATGTCAAGTTCTACGATGCGCCGGGTGAGCACCTTATGTTTTCCGCGCTCGCCAAGTCCACCGGCATCTCCCTGTTCGAACCGGCGGGCCGGTTCGTGTCCGGCATTTTCGAGGTGATCGCGGCGTGTCTGCTGATCCTGCCCTTCAGCCGCCGGGTCGGCGCTGGGCTTTCGGTCATCCTTCTTGCGGCCGGCGTGGCCCTTCACCTGTCGCCCGCGCTCGGCCGGGAAGTGCTTTTGCCGGAGGGCGGCACCGATGGCGGCACACACTTCCTTTATTATGTGATCTTCCTCGCGCTTAGCCTGCTTTTGCTGGTGGTCCACCCCAACGAGCGCCGCTGGCATTGATGCCTCCGGTAAGGCGAAAAACTGCTGAAATTTAAAGTCCGGCTACGTCCCGTTAACGCTTCGCTGCGAGGTTCGCTCCGTAAGGGCAGGCCTATTCCGCATGAGCGACACGTCCCAGACGACACAGTTCAAGCCGCCTGGCGCTGCCCAGGAAGCGCTCCTGCGACGCTTGATCGACGTCGTCGCCACGCCGGGATCGCGCATCTCGCCGCATGATCGCTCGGTAGCGGGCGATATCCTGCTCGACATGCTGTTGCACGCGACTGACCGCGAACGCACCTTGTGCGCCTCGCGCCTCGCAGTATGCCGCGACGCACCCCGCCGCGTGCTGCGCTACCTGGCGCAATGTTCCTTCGCCGTCGCCGAGCCTCTGCTGGAACGGAGCGACGCGTTTGATGCGTGTGATCTCGTTGAAATCATTCAGAACTCCACGCCGGAGCACCGCCTTAAGATTGCACGGCGCCGCAATCTCTGCGTGTCGGTCACGGCCTGCATTGCGCAGATTGGCGAACCTCATGTTGTTCGCGACCTCATCGCCAACCGCAACGCCCCGTTGGCCGAGACGACCGTTGACCGCCTCGTCGCGATGTCGCGTGACGAGGCGTCGTACTGTGCGATGCTGGTCGAGCGTGTCGAGCTGCGATCCTCGCACGCGATGGCGATGTTCTGGTGGGCTGACACCGCCACCCGCCGCAAGATCCTAACCCGTCAGGCCGCCGACCGCGCCGAGATGATCAACATCTGCAGCGACGTGTTCGAAATGGCCGCCGCCGAAGGCTGGGCCGATCCGATCGCGCGCAAGGCCCTGCAGCTGATCGAGCGGCGCCAGCGCAACCGGGGGGCGATTGCCAAGAGCCCGTATGACAGCCTCGAGGGCGCCGTTGCCGCCGCCGCGGCGCGCGGCATGGACGCCGAACTCGCGCAGGAAATCGGCTATCTCGCCGGCATCAAGCCCGTGACAGCCGCCAAGATCATGTCGGACATGGGCGGGGAGGGCCTTGCCATCCTTTGCAAGGCCACGGGCCTTAAGCGCGACTATCTCCGGCAGATCTGGATTGCGCTGCGCCGCCCGCTCGAGCTGGCGCCCGGGCAGCCAAACCCGGTTTTCACGAATGTCGCCGAAATCTACGAAGTCCTGTCGGTCGCCAAGGCGCAGACCACGCTGCGCTACTGGAACTGGTCGCTGTCTGCGGCCTTTTCGCCCGGCGCGCTGCGCCAGGCGCAGGAAATGGGCGAGCCTGCCAATGAGGAAGACAGCTACTCCGCCTCCCAGCGCACTGCGCGGCTCGTGTTCGGAAATTAGCCCGGCTGCGGCAAATCGCACTTCCCAAACCGAGCGGTGGACTTTAGGTGAAGGGTCATCTGAGCCGTTAGCGACCAGGGGGGACCGCCGTGTACCTAGTCGGAATACTCCTCGCCGCGGCCGCATTCTGGATGGCCAATTCCGGTCACTATAAGCCCCTGATGCTCGGCTTCGCAGCTGTTTCGGTCGTGCTGACACTGATCCTCAGCCTGCGGTTCAAGATCGTGGACCGCGAAGGTTCTCCATATGCGCGTCTACTGGGCTTTCTCGCCTATGTGCCATGGCTGGCATGGGAAGTGCTGAAGGCAAACTGGGTGGTGATTCGCGCCTGCCTGCGCGCCGATCTCGATATCAGCCCTGCGCTCGTGAAGGTGCGCACCACCTGCAAGTCCGATCTCGCCAAGGTCACGTTCGCCAATTCGATCACGCTGACACCGGGCACGGTGACGGTCGAGATCCAAGGCGACAAGATGCTCGTTCACGGACTATATGAAGCAAACACTGTCCCGGAATCCTTTATCAGCATGGATGCCCGGTGTGCGCGCGCCGCAGACCCGAGGGGCGCCGCATCATGATGATGGCTGCCTTCATTGCGCTCATCGTGTCGATGTGCCTCCTGCTCATCCGTGCACTGATGGGGCCGACGCTATATGACCGCGTGCTGGCGGTGAATTCCTTCGGCACCAAGACCGTGCTTCTGATCGGCCTCATGGGCTTCGTGATGGGCCGACCGGATTTCCTCGACATCGCCATCCTCTACACGCTGATCAATTTCACCTCGACCATCGCGGTGCTGAAATTCTTCCGTTACCGATCCTTCCAGGTGCCGTTGGCCCGGCGGGGCGAACCCCGCGCCGATGCCCCGATCGCGGGAGGCGAACCCAATGCCTGAAGCCGCTAACATGATGACGCTTGACTGGAACACAGTCCGCACCGCCTTCGGCGGCGCGCTCTGCCTGCTCGGCGCGCTCCTTTGCATCGTCGGGACGATAGGCGTTCTGCGGTTTCCGGACATCTATACCCGCCTGCACGCCGCCTCGGTTACCGATACGTCGGGGGCCGGCTTCGTCCTGCTGGGTATGGCGCTGATGGCGCCGGACTGGATCGTCCTCGTCAAGATCGTCTGCATCTTGATTTTCCTTATGCTGACGAGCGCGACAAGTTCTCACGTGCTGGCCAATGCGGCGCTGACCGCAGGGCTCCAGCCCAAGATCGGCCCAATGCGCAAAGGCCAGCCGGACGGGGAGGTGTCTCCGTGACGGGCGACATGATGGGCGAAGCCTCGACCTCGATCATCAGCGTGCTGCTGCTCAGCATTCTCTTCGTGATGGGCGTCGCCATCGCGCACCTGCGCAACCTGTTCGCCATCGTGATGCTGTCCGGCATCTACTCGCTGGTGTGCGCCGCCTGGTACATCCTCGTGGACGCAGTGGATGTCGGTTTCACCGAAGCCGCAGTCGGCGCTGGCATGTCGACGGCCGTCCTGCTCGGGGCGATCCTGCTGACCTCGCGCAACGCCGAGCCCGAACGCCGGTTCGCGCGGCTCGGCCCGCTCGCCGTATGCATCGCGGCCGGCGCCATGCTTATCTACGCCACATCCGACCTGCCCGCTGCGGGTGATCCGGCCTCGCCCGCCAATACCGGCGTCGGCCTCACCTATCTCCAGATCAACTGGGCCGATACCGGCGTGCCGAACGTCGTCACTTCCGTGCTCGCCAGCTATCGCGGCTTTGATACGCTCGGCGAAACATTGGTCGTCTTCATCGCCGGTCTTGCGGTCGTGCTGCTACTCGGCTTCGGCGAACGCTCGCTGGCCGAGACGCTCCGTAAGCTGAAGAAGGAGGACAAGGTGCCATGAAAAGCGACCATCACCTGATCCTCCGTGTCATCGCGAAGACCCTGCTGCCGCTGATCACGATCTATGCTTTCTATGTCCAGTTCCACGGCGAAGTCAGCGCCGGCGGCGCGTTTCAGGCGGGCGTCGTGCTCGCGGTCGCGGTCATTCTCTACGCGCTGATCTTTGGCCTCGCTGAGGCGATGCGCGCCGTGCCGCCCTGGTTTGCCCGCGGTCTCGCGGCCGCCGGCGTGCTCATCTATGGCGGCGTCGGCGTCTGGGCGATGGTGCAGGGCGGGCAATACCTCGAATACCAGGCGCTCTTCAACGAGCCGCCGGGCGGACATAACGGCCAGCACACCGGCATCATCCTCGTCGAGATTGGCGTCCTGTTCGCGGTCGCCGGCGCGATGGTGTCGATCTTCTATGCGCTGGCCGGCCGCGTCGCTGAAATCCGGGACGAGGACTGGTAGCCATGTGGGACATCATCCTCGAGCGCGGTAGTTATTGGGCGATCATCGCTGTTATGATGATCGGGCTCTACATAGCCTTTTCGGCTGAAAACCTGATCAAGCGCCTCGTCGGCCTTTCGCTGTTCCAGACGACAATCTGCCTGTTTTACGTGAAGCTTGCTAATGTTGCGAATGCCACCGCGCCGGTTCTCCTCGCCGAGGACATGCCCAAAGACGCCTATGGCGGTGAAGGCGTCGCCGAACTGGTTCACGTTTATTCCAATCCCTTGCCACACGTCCTGATGCTCACGGCCATCGTCGTCGGCGTCGCCACGCTCTCGCTCGGCCTTGCGCTGATCGTGCGCATCAACGAGTCCTACGGCACCATCGAGGCCGACGAGATCTACGCCTCTGACGTCAAGGTCCAGATGGCCGAAGACGCTGACGCCGCCAGAACAAGCGGCGAGGTGGTCAGATGATCCTCGAACCTGTGTTGACCTCGGCGCCGGACTGGGCGGTCCGGCATGCCGCCGTCCTTGTCGTCGTCGTACCGATGCTGCTGGCGCCGCTCTTGGCGCTCAGCCCCAGCAACCGCCTCGCCTGGATACTCACGGTCGCCGGTACAGCTGCCGCCTTCTGGTTTTCGCTGATCCTGCTCGCGATCATCCAGGAAGTGCCCGGCAGCGCGATCAGCTATGCACTCGGCAACTGGGAACCGCCCATCGGCATCGAGTTCCGGGTCGATGCGCTCAATGCCATGATCCTTGTACTGATTACAGGCATGGGCGCGCTGGCCTCGTTTATCGCCTGGCCCACCCTTGCGGCCGAATTTAAGGGCGAGCGGCTGAACCTCTTGCTGTGCGCCTTCCTGCTTTGCTTTGCCGGTCTTGCGGGCGTTGCTGCCACCGGCGATGCGTTCAATCTCTTCGTCTTCCTCGAGGTCAGCTCGCTGGCAACCTACGTGCTGGTCGCCATGGGCGCCGGCAAGGACCGCCGTGCGCTGCCCGCCGCGTTCAGCTACCTGGTCATGGGCACCCTCGGCGCTAGCTTCTATGTCATAGGCATCGGGCTACTCTACGCCGCCACCGGCACGCTCAACATGGCGGACATTGCCGAGCAGATGCCGGGACTCTCCGGTAACCGCAGCGTTCAGGCAGGCCTTGCCTTCATCCTAGTCGGGCTCGGGTTAAAGGCCGCCATGTGGCCGCTGCACCAGTGGCTGCCGAACGCCTACGCCTACGCGCCGGGTTTTGTGTCGATGTTCCTGTCGGCGACCGCCACGAAGGTGGCGCTCTATTCGCTCATCCGCTGGCTGTTCACGATCTTCCAGCCGGACCGGGCGTTCGAGTCCGCAGTCCTCCAATGGGTGCTCGCGCCGCTCGCCATGGCGGCCATGGTGATCTGCAGCGTCCAGGCGATCTTCCAGACAGATGTCCGGCGGATGCTCGCTTATTCGTCGGTGGCGCAGGTCGGTTATATTCTCCTCGCCATCTCGGTCGGCACGGCCGCAGGCGTGTCAGCGGGCCTGCTGCACCTGTTCACCCACGCTCTCATGAAAGGCGCGCTGTTCATGGCGGTGGCCGGTATCTGCTTCGCCTATCAGGGCAGCACAATCCGCGACTTTGCCGGCCTCGGCCGCTCGGCGCCCTTCACGATGGCGGCCTTCGCGATTGCCGGTCTCTCGCTGATCGGCGTGCCGCTCACGGCGGGCTTCATCTCCAAGCTGCAACTCGGTTACGCCTTGCTGGACCAGGGCTGGTGGTGGGCTGCGGTGGTCCTTGTCTTCGCGAGCTTCCTGTCCGTGATCTACATAGGGCGGGTTCTGCAGGCGGTGTTCTTCGAGCCGCCGCTCAATCCGCGAAAGAACAACAAGGAGGCGCCGCTCCTGTTGCTGATCCCGCTCTGGATCCTTGCGCTGGTGAACATCTTCTACGGCATCGACGCGGGCTTCCCGGCCGGCCTTGCGGCAGACGGTGCCGCGGCGGCCCTCGGACTGGGGGCTGCGCAATGACGCCGCAGCTGCTGATCGCCGCAGCCCTCTGCCTGCCGCTGCTGGTCGCGGTTGGCGTCGCGCTTTTCGGCAAGGTGCCGACCCTGCGTGAAGGCGTCACGATCGCCGGGGCCGTTGCCCTCTTTGCCGTGGTCATCCAGCTCACCTTGCTGGTCGCGGGCGGCGCACGTCCGGAACTTTATATCGGCGAGACCGTTCCCGGCCTCGCGATCGCCTTCAAGCTCGAGCCACTCGGCGCGCTCTTCGCGCTCGTCGCGAGCGGGCTGTGGATCGTCAACTCGTTCTATTCGATCGGCTACATGCGCGGCAACCGCGAGCGCAACCAGACGCGCTTCTACATCTGGTTCGCGCTGGCCCTCAGCGGCGCGATGGGCGTCGCGATGGCGGGCAATCTCTTCACGCTCTTCATCTTCTACGAAGTGCTGACGCTCTCGACCTATCCGCTCGTCGCCCACAAGGGCGACGCCGCCGCCCAGCGCGGCGCCCGCACGTATCTCCTCACGCTGCTCGGCACCTCCATCTGCTTCTTCCTGATGGCGATCATGTGGACGTGGGTCGTTGCCGGCCAGCGGCTGGATTTCATCGAAGGCGGCCTGCTCGCTGATGCTGGGCTCTCGCCCTTCGTCTCAAGCGCGCTGCTTGTCCTGTTCGTGTTCGGCGTCGGCAAGGCGGCCCTGATGCCGTTCCATTTCTGGCTGCCCAGCGCGATGGTCGCCCCCACGCCGGTCTCTGCGTTGCTGCACGCCGTCGCAGTCGTGAAGGCCGGCGTTTTCACGGTCATGAAAATCTCCGTGTACATCTTCGGTTTCGACCTGTTGCAGGCGACCCCGGCGCGGGATGTACTCCTCGGCGTCGCCGGCTTCACCATCATCGCTGCCTCGCTGATCGCGCTGAGGCAGGATAATCTCAAGGCCCGGCTCGCGTATTCCACCATAGCGCAGCTCGCCTATGTCACGCTCGGCGCCTTGCTCGCGGTGGAGGCAGGCGCACTCGGCGGCTCGCTGCAGATCGCGGCACACGCCGCTGCCAAGATCACGCTCTTCATGTGCGCCGGCGCCATCTATGTCGCGACCGGCCTCACCACCGTGTCGAGCATGCAGGGCCTAGGCCGGAAGATGCCGCTGGTATTCACCGCCTTCTTGATTGCCTCGTTCTCCATCATCGGCCTGCCACCCTTCGGCGGCATGTGGCCGAAATACGAACTGCTGCAGGGCGCCGCCGATGCGAGCACTGCCTGGATACCCGCTGTGCTGATCGTCTCTGCGCTGCTCAACATCGCCTATCTCTTGCCGGTCGCCATCCTCGGCCTGATGCCGCTGCCCGGCACCCCGCCGGCGAAGGAATTCAAGCGCCCGGGCGGCGCGCCTGTGCTCACCGTGGCGGCCCCGCTCTTCACCGCCGCGCTCTGCGTCGTCCTCTTCATGGCCGCAGGTCCAATCGGCGACTTCCTGCGCCCGGCCTTTGCGGCGGGCAGCGTGCCCGGCCTTGAGGATCTCCGATGACCGACGACACGCCCCCCGTCCGCGACGCGTCCGGCCGCTTCGTCAAGCGCGCAACCGAGACCGTGAACGCCCTGTCGCGCACCAGCGACGAAGGCATCCACCCGATGGCCAAGGTCCTCTTCGGCTGGACCGAGGCGAAAGGTATCGGCACGATCCTGCTATGTCTCACCGGCTTGCTGTCGGTTCTGCTGATCCTCGCCGACCTTCTGGTCGACCGCCACGAGACCATCAACGCCGCCGGCGTGTTCGGCTTTTACGGCCTCTTTGGATTTGCCGCGCTCGGCTTCGTCCTGCTGGCTGGCTGGCCGCTCGGTAGCCTCCTGCGCCGCGGTGAGGACTATTACGGAGATGGCAACACCTCGCCCGCCGACATTGACCCCGAGACCGCAGAGCCCGACCCGGGCAACGGCAAATCCGGGGGAGGCGCCTGATGCCCTTGCTCCTGACACAGATCAATCCGGGCTGGCTTCTGGTCGTTGCCGGTCTCCTCGCCATGCTGGTCAGCGTGAAGGCTCTCCGTCAGGCGATCACGCTGCTCGCGCCCATGGGCGCCATCCTCCTGCTCGCCACCGCCCAGCACGGCGTCGATCACCTCTCGCAGGATATGCTGGGCCTGACGCTGTCGCTCTACCGCGTAGACAGCCTCAACTTCATCTTCGGCCTCGCCTTCCTGCTCGCCGCGCTCCTCAACGCCGTCTATGCGCTGCATACGGATGACCGGATGCAGGATGGGGCCGCGCTCGTCTATTCGGGCTGCGCTGTCGCCGCGACCTTCGCGGGCGACCTGATGACGCTCTTCATCTTCTGGGAACTTACGGCCGTCGCCTCGGTCTTCCTGGTGCTGCAGGCCGGCACGCGCGCGGCCTACTTCGCCTCGCTGCGCTACCTCGCGGTTCAGGTCCTCTCCGGCCTCTTGCTGCTCGCCGGAATCGCGGCGGCCTGGAAGGCCACCGGCAGCCTCTCGCTCGCCGCCTTCACCAGCCTCGATCAGCCGGGCGCGCTCGCCATCTTCATCGCCTTCGGCATCAAGGCCGCATTCCCGTTCCTCCACAACTGGCTGCAGGATTCCTACGCCAAGGCCACCGTGGTCGGCGCCGTCGTCCTTTCGGCCTTCACCACCAAGCTCGCCGTCTATGCCTTCGCGCGCATTTTCCCCGGCCATGACGAACTGATCTGGATCGGCGCCGCGATGACCGTCTTCCCCGTCTTCTTCGCCGTTATCGAAAACGACCTGCGCCGCGTGCTCGCCTACTCGCTCAACAACCAGGTCGGCTTCATGATCTGCGCCATCGGCGTCGGCGCGGCCGGCGCCGGAAACGCGCTCGCCCTCAATGGCGCAGCCGCCCACGCTTTCGTGCACATCCTCTACAAGGCGCTGCTGTTCATGAGCGTCGGCGCCGTCCTCTACCGCACCGGCACCGCCAAGGCGTCCGAACTCGGCGGTCTCTACCGCTCAATGCCATGGACCGCGCTGTTCTGCATCATCGGCGGCCTGTCGATTTCCGCGTTCCCGCTCTTCTCTGGCTTCATCGCCAAATCGCTCACCATGAGCGCTGTCGCCGCCGAAGGCACGGCCGACCCCGCGATGGTGATCGTCTGGTTTCTCCTCCTCTTCGCCTCGGCCGGCGTGCTCGAACATTCCGGTATCAAGGTGCCGTTCACTGCCTTCTTCGGGCGCGACAGCGGCCGGCGCGTGAAAGAGGCGCCGTTCAACATGCTCCTTGCGATGGGCATGGCGGCCTTCCTGTGCATCGTCGTCGGCCTGCCGGCGATCGTGCCGGGCTTCGGCTATCAATGGCTCTACGGCCTCTTGCCCTATCCGATCGAGGCGGCGAGCTACCGGCCCTTTACCCTCGGCCATATCCTCACGCAGCTGCAGCTGCTTGTGCTCGCGGCTTTCGCCTTCATGCTGTTCAAACGACTTCGCCTTTATCCCACAGAAAAGGCCGGCACGATCCTCGATACGGACTGGTTCTACCGCCGGGCAGGTTTCGAGGCGGTCCGCTGGATTGACGCGGTCTGGACCAAGGCCGTCTCGGTCGGCGCGCAGGCGGCGTCCTGGGCCGGGCGCCTCGCCCAGGGTCAGCTCGTAGCGGGCTTCAGCCCGCGGGGCGCCCTGTCCCGCAGCGGCCGGGCAGGCGGCATGGCCGTCTGGACGGCTGTCCTGCTCGCCGGCGTCCTGTTGGTCGCGTTCCTCTCAGGCTAGTGTCCCCTGGCACCCTCCGTGCCAAAATTAAGCCATATTGGAGCCCGAGAGCGGTGAACCGTTATCCGGGCTCTCGGAGCCGCCAGCGATAGTGCGTATCGGGCGCAGCGTTTTGCGGAAGGTGGCGATATGAGCATTGAAACCGGATCCCTGCCATTCGCCAGCATGAACGTCGCCCACGCTGCGAACATCGTTTCGGCCTATGTCCGCAACAATGCCTTGCAGATGTCCGAGCTGCCGGAGCTGATCCGCAGCGTCTATGGCGCCCTCCAGGAATTGTCGAACCCCGGCACCGCGCCGGAGGCGGAGCCGCTGCGTCCCGCCGTGCCGATCAAGCGCTCCATCTACAAGGAACACATTGTCTGCCTTGAAGACGGTCTGAAGTTCAAATCCCTGAAGCGGCACCTGCGCTCGAAGTATGGCCTGTCGCCGGAGGAGTACCGCCAGAAGTGGGGACTGCCCGCCGATTACCCCATGGTGGCGCCCGGATATTCCGAGAAACGCTCCAAACTCGCGAAGAAAATGGGCCTCGGCAGGTCAGGCCGCGACGAGTGACATCGAATCAGTAGAAGCTTTAAGACTCGCAACACGAGCAAGCATTTCCACCGTTTACTTAAGCATAACAACGCCCTGCCAGAAGTCGTGGCCGGTCGTTCCGTTTCCGGAATGAACATTTTGGTAATCTGTATTAACAAAATGCTTCGCAGACTCTTGATCCGCGAGTCCACTCGCGCAATAGTTGAGTCTTCCGAATCACCACGGGGGTGGCGAGTTCATGTTTGACAAGCACAGTTTTGCGGGGGTTACCGAGGCCCAGCGCCTACTGATTGCCCATTGGTACGAATGCCGTACGGCGGAAGGGCTTGTGCCCCGCGATGCCATCAATCCGGGCATCGTTCGCACCACGCTGGCCAGCCTGTCGGTCGTCGAGATCGATCCTGCGGGCGAGGGGCGTTTCCGCATCGCCGGTTCGCGCCTGCGCGACATCTTCGGCCTCGATGTGCGCGGCCGCAAGGTCGCCGAAATCGCCGGCGCTCACGGCGAATGCTACGCCCTCGGTCTCAGCGCCGCGCTGGAGCGGGGCCTGCCGGTCGGCGGCATCATCGAAACCGGCGAACGCGTGCACGCCTGGTTGCGACTGCCGGTGGTGGACGAAGAGGGCGACCTCTCCCTCGTCATCTGCCATGATGAACTGATCTCCAGCCGCCAGGCCCTGACCCCCGACCCGGAACAACCCCGCGCCGCGGCCTGACCGTGAGGCGGGATGAATTCCCGCCATCCAAACCCATCAAGTGATCCGAGAAGGGCCGGATTGCATCCCGCTCTACACGCGTTTCTGCCCGATCGCCCGCGTGCTTATATCTCACCCGGCGCGCCCAAATCCCCAGCAAACACGCACCTAGGATTGAAAGACTAGGATACTCATCCTGCACCTGCGAATCGCTGTCATATTGCAACTCACATTCAGCAAGGAGCAGGCGTACCTGGTTGATAAATTCAATCCCTTGCGCGATGAAGACCTCGCCAATCTCGCGGCCGCGCTGGTTGGCTTCGCGCCCCGGCTGAAGACCGACAAGATCCTCACCTGCGATCGCGGCTCGCCGGTCCTCGCCCGCAACCGCTCCATCGCCGCGCGCGCCTGCCGTATCGCCGAGTATTACCGCAAGGACACGGGCTTCGACACCTGGATCGACCAGCTCTGCGTCGGCATGCGCCCGGTGGGCTCACTCGTTCCGCCGCAGGCAGGCTGATGCGGCACGTCCTTTCGAAACGCGCGGCGCTGCGCTGCCTCGATGAACGCCGGGTGCAGCGCGTCCCGCTTGGTCTCGTCGCCGGCCCCTGGCGCTAAACCTAAGCCTGCGCCGCGACGCGCGCGTCGCCCTCGATCCGCGCCAGCATCGAGGCCAGCCCGTTGGAGCGCTGCGCGGTCAGCGCGCCGGTCACGCCGATATCGTCGAGCAACCTGCGCGCATCAAAGCCCAGGATGTCTGCGGCGGGCTCGCCCGAATAGAGCCGCGTCAGCAGCGCAATCAGGCCCGACACGATGATCGCATCCGACTCGGCCCGCACGGTCAGCCGGTCGTCTTCCAGGTCCGTTACCATCCAGACCTGCGAGGCACACCCACGCACCCGCGTCTCCTCGCTGCGCTCATCCGGGGCCAGCGACGGGTTCGCCTTGCCGAGATCGATCAGGTGCGCATAGCGCGCCTCCCAATCCTCAAGCCAGGAGAATTCTTCCCGTATGTCTGCCGCTTTGGTCTCGATGCTCATGCGTCTCCATATGATCGGTGAAACCCCAAAAGAAAACCCCGGCACGTCAGGGACGGCCGGGGCTCTAGGCGGAGAAAGCGTCCAGACCTTCTGAACTACTTGTAGACGTCGCTCAGGCAGTCCGCGACATAGGTCATCGTATGCTCGCTGATGCAGAAGGGCAGTTCGAACTGCGTACCAACAGCCGCAACGCATTGTTGCAGGTTCAGGTTCTCTTTCTTGATGCAGCCGCGCACGGACGGCTCAAGCATCACTTTTTGAAGGCGGACATCATCCACTTCGCCCGCACCAATGACGCGCATCGCAGCGAGCGAGGCGATCTGGTTGGCGACCATCTGCTTGTCGGCTTTCACGGCTTTCTTGCCGCCGGAGAAGCCTTGCGTCATGAAGGAGGGGAGGCGAACGGCGCCCGTCAGGTCCTCGGCCGAGGCGGCCGCCATGATCACACCGGTCTTCGTTTCGGCTGACAGCGGCGCCGACTGCGTCAGGGCGGTCAGGATGAGGTTGTCAGCCGGCTTGCCGGCGCGTTGCAGCACATCCACCGATTCGGCGCGCGACCCACCATTGCGGATGCGCGACTTTGCCCAGCCGTGGCCTTGCAACGAATAGGCCTGTTCCTTGATCAGAGCTCCGTTCGAGTAGATCTTCGGCAAGTCACCGTCCGTCACTGCGATGGCGGCGCCAACCGCATCATCGCCGCCCTTAAGCGAGCGGGCATAGCTGTTGCCGGCGGCAAAACTCTTCATCACGGCCTCTCGGCCGTAATAGCCTTCGATATCGCGCACCGTGGAGGCAAATTCCTTGTCCTGCGACGCGATCAGCGCCGAGTAGGCCATCCAGCCGCGCGTCAGCTGGTCAGCATTGTAGGCGCCCATCGTGTCGAGCGCAGAATCGATATCGCCGGCCGATTTGAACGGCTTATCGGCAACCTTCGTCGAGTCTGACTGATAGGTCATGTAAACGGCAGCACTCTCGGAAATCGGATCGGCGGCCTGCGCGGTTGCGCCACCCGTCAGCCCAAGTCCGCATACCAGTGCGGCAATTACCCCAGAGGTCTTCATTCTAAACTCCTCACGCCACACGCGATTAGTGATGCCCGATCTTCCCGGCAGGGGGAACCATGCCTTGTGCGAATTGCGCATTACAAATACAGAAGATAGGCCTTGTGATGTGGCAGGAATGCCTAACAATTCTCTAAGGGGTGTTAAGAGTTGGCCCCCGAAACGGCCCAGAAAAGATTACAGTTTGTTAACCTTGCCTGGCTCGGCTTGGGACTGACGGCGGCGGTGTTCGCTGCGGTCGGTGGTGCGATGCCGCAGAACGTTTTTGCGGCCGCGCTGATGGCGTGGGTTCCGGGTCTCGCAGGCTATGCCGCGGCCCGGTCCGGCGCGTCCGAACTCAGCGGCCTGCCGGTGATCGCCTGGCTTGTCTTCGCGCTTGTTGCCGTCGTGCTGACGGGCGGCAACGCCTCGCCGCTCATCATCCTGCTGATCATTGCGCCGCTGACCGGCCTGCTCGCAGGCAAGCCGCGCCTCGCGGCGGAGGCGGGCACGTTCGCCGCGCTCGCCCTGTTTTGCGTGTTCGTCGCAACACCCCTCGGCGGCATCCCGCAGCCGCCCGTCGGCACGGCGCAGATCGCCGCGCCGTTCGCGTTCGCGGGTCTCGTCACCGGCGCCCTGGCGATCTGGCAACTGGTATCCGAGCGCGCCGCAGCGCCCCTATCGCAAGCGGACGTTTCGCCGACGCCGCCCGAGCCCGAACCCCAGCCGGTAACCATGACGGGCATCAGCTGGCTGGACGTGACGCCCGAGGGCCGTCTCCGGCGTGTGCAGGGCGACACGTTCGGCCTGACGGCCATGCGCGCCGGCGCGGCGCTGACGGGCCTGTTCACCGATCACGACTTTGCCCTGCCCCCGCCGGGCGAGACGGCGCGCCAGCTGGTGGCTGCCGAACTCGTCTCGGGCCGCCGCGTGCGGGTGCTGACCGAACGCCACGCGCGCGGCTTCCACCTCCTGATGATGGACGCCGCTGTCGAGACGCCGCCCTCTGGCGACGTAGCCGAACTTGAGGAGAAGCTGCGCGCCCGCACGGCGTTCTTTGCCTCGCTCGGACATGATCTCAAGACACCGCTCAACGCCATTCTCGGCTACGCCGAAATCATGCATGCCGAGCTGATGGGGCCGCTGCCGAAGCCGTATGCGGACTATCCGTCGATCATCCACGAAAGCGGCATAGACCTCCTGCTGCTCGTCGATGACATCCTGGACCTTGCGCGCGCCGAAGCCGGCCAGCCGCGGCTTGAGCCGGAGCCGGTGGACCTGACGGCGTCCGCCGAATCGGTGATCCGCCAGATGACCGGCCATGCCGACCGGGCAGGGGTGACGCTGAAGCTGAAGACCAGCGGCGAAGTCTGGGCCGAGGCGGACGCCCGCGCCGTGCGCCAGATCTGGCAGAACCTCGTCTCCAACGCGATCAAGTATTCCGTGAGCGGAAAAACGGTCACGCTGGAGACACGGCTCGAAGGCGAGACCGCCATGCTCAGCGTCTCTGACCGGGGCGCCGGCATTGCCGCGGCCGACCTCGCTCGTGTCACCGAACCCTTCGCGCAAGGCACCGGCGCCAAGCCCGGCACTGGCCTCGGGCTGTCCGTGGTCCGCCGCTTCGCCGAACTGCAGGGCGGCGCCCTGCGCATCGAATCCAAACCCGGCAAAGGCACCCGCGCCGAAGTCACACTCCCCCGCGCCTCGGAAGCTGATCTCGTCCCGCTGGAAGAGGCGGCGGAGTAGCGGCCCTTACTTCTCCGTGAACGAATACCCGTGCATCACCATCTCGATCGACTCGCCCGGCGGCAGGGGTTCCCATTTGCCGGCCCAGTCCGAGGCGTTGGACACCCAGAATTCCATCACCGGATACATCGCCGTCTGGTTCGGCGGCCAGCGCAGATTTTTCGGGGCGCCCGGCACTTTCGCCCATTTGCGAACCTTTGTGGGCGTCACGACCAGTTCGTCCCTGAAACCGTCAGTCAGGCTTTCGATCCGCATCGTGACCTTGTTGGGCTGCCGGTCGATCTCGAAGCGAACGCGGTGGCCGCCGAGGTCCTTGTTGACCCTGCGCATGTTGAAACCGCCATTGCCGTTATGGAGGTTGTATTCGATGCGGCCGTTCATCAGCTCGAAGTCAAACTCGTGGGCGCCTTCGCGGGCGCCCTCGGAATAAAGCCAGAGCGGAGCGGCGACGATACCGGGCCGGGTTTCCGGCAGGGTCGCCTCGACTATGTAGCGACCGCGTTTGCGGGCCTTTCGCTTTTCCAATTCCCATTTGAACGCTGCGACGTTGCGTTCGGTTATGCGCGTGATGACTTCGGCGTCCGGCGTTACGATCACGTTGTCGAAATTGAACGTCCAACCGGGCAGCAGCTTGGTCTGGTAGCCCTCGATCGGGTGGATGGCCTGTTTGTAGTTGCGAAAGGCGATCGGCCCGTTCGGGAACCGCTTGAGCGCGATCTTCTTGCCTTTCGATTTCGACCGGTCACTCGCCGGCTGGATCTGGCCGTCGGCGCTGGAGAGCGAATAGATCGCCGCCTTCTCGTTCGGGCCGCCGGGCGAGGGCGGCATGCTGGCGTCCGAAAATGCGGCGCTGATGCAAAGCGCCAGACAGGCTGCTACTTTGATCATAAGGGATGACATCAGTTCGCTCGCATACTGGCTTTGACGTCACGTACCGTGCGCCCGGACGGCTCGCGGTTTCGCCCTGGCCGATGGTAGAGGCGACTGGAGCCATGTCCGCCGCCGCAAATCAAGGGCATGTCGCTTCGGAAACGAAACATTCACACTCTGCGCCCGTCCCGACGTGTTCCGGCGTCAAGCCGCGCAACCCCGTGCATCCCGGATTGGCAATCACCGGCGCCGCATCGGCGTTTACGGCGAGTGTATGTTAACCGGCATGGGGTAATGACCATGTCGCTCGGTTCGGGCCCGCCGCGGCAGGATCCGAACCCTTGGGAGATGACAATGGCGGATGGGTTCGATTTCAGCGCGATGAGTTGCGTGCCCGCCGCCATCGGCGCGCATGGCGGCCGGGTCTGATTCATGGGCGCGGCCTTGAAACCAGTCTGGGTCGCGCTCGGCTTCGCCATTGGCGGGGTCTTCATCTACCTGTCACTGCGCTCGCTCGACTGGCCGACCGTGCAGGCGGCGTTCGCGCAGGCGCATCTTGGCTGGCTGCTGCTCGGCTTTCCGCTGTGCGCGCTCGCTTTCCTGCTGCGACTGCAACGTTGGTGGCTGATGCTCGCAGCGATCGGATCGACGGCGACGCGGATGCAGATTGCCGCGCCGTTCTTCGGCGGCTTTGCGCTGAATAACCTGCTGCCCTTCCGGATGGGTGATGTTGCCCGCGCGGCGGCCTTCACGAAAAGCCTCGACGTCTCCGCCTCGGGCGCAACCGCGTCACTCCTCGTGGAGCGGGTGTTTGATCTTTACGCGCTGCTGCTGCTAGGCTTTGCCGCCGTGCTGGCGCTCTCGCAGACGGTCGCAGACTTTCCGCTGGCCGCCAGCATGACGGCGATTGCCGGACTGGTCGCCTTGCTCAGTGTGCTGACCGCTGTTCTGACCGTCCCGAAGGCGCTTGGCCGCCTGGTTCTCCGTATGCTGAAACTACCATTCGGCCGCCTCGTGCCGCAGGGCCTCACGCGGTTTGGCCTGCGCACGCTCATCCATATCTCGCACATCGTGCGACGCCAGGGCTCGCTGCGCCTGATCGGCCTGTCGGTGCTCGCCTGGACGATCGAGGGCGGGGTCATCTACAGCGCGGTGCAAGCGCTTGGCCTTACGAGCGCGCTCGCGGGGCCGTGGCTCGCCATCGTCTCCGGAAACCTCGGCACGCTGCTTCCGGGCACACCGGGGCATTTCGGCACGTACCACTATCTCGCCGCGCACGCGCTGACGCTCGCCGGGCCCGACTTCAGCGCCGGCTTCCTCGCGATCACGCTCGCGCATTTCATCATCTGGAGCAGCACGACGGTGGCCGGGTTTGCGCTCCTCCTGTCGGTCGGCGGCCTCTCCAGCCGGTTCAAACCCCGCCGCACGACGCCTCGCGCTGCTGCAGAACGGAAATTTCCGGTTTGATACCCTCTCGAAGCATGCGAGCAGTGTTGAGAAATGTCAGAGAGAAATGCCCCATGAAGACAAGCGCTTTGGCGTTCGCAGCCTCGCTGGCCCTTGCAGCTTGCGGCGGTCTTGGAGGCGGGGGGGCAAAAGCCGATCTCGTCAAATGGTGCGTCGATAGCGGCGACGCGCCTGCTGATTGCGAATGCATGGCCGGCCGTCTTCAGGCGGAATTGTCGCCGGAACTTTTCAGCACGCTGGCGACGGGTTTTTCCGCCGGAGAGGACGCCGCCGCCGAAGCGCTCGAGAACCTGCCCGAAGATCAGCAGATGGAAGCGATGAGCGCCCTGATCGAAGCCGGCATGAGCTGCACCGGCACCGTCCCCGCCGAGGGCTGACACCGGAGGCGACTTGACGTGCGGGCCTGGCGGGAGGAGTCTGCGGAATGGACCGCCTGCCTTCAAGATTATGGATCGATGCGCTTGTCCGACGGGCCCAGCTTGGCGGCGCTTCTGCGTTCATCGTGCAGCACGGCGACGATGACCGGGGCGATGTGCTGATCAAGGTCGCCCGGCTTGATGGCACCGCCGCCGCTTACCTGCCTTCGACGAGTCTTGCAGGCCAGCGCATCTTCCTGAACCTCTCGATGCAGGGCGTCGGCCCAGAGGAAGCCAGCGTCGACGAATATGTCCGCCGCGCGCAGAGCCGCGACCGCGATCTCTGGATCGTCGAGATCGAGGACAAGGACGGCCGCACCTTCCTGACGGAGCCGGTCGAAGATTGAGCAGCCCGAGCATCAGGCTTGATCCCCCCGGGCCGGATATGACAGATTTGGGCAAATACGTTCCGGGGAGGACAACATGCTGAAAACACTGACAATGACTATCGTGGCCGCTGCACTGGTTATGCCGGCGATGGCCGATTGCGCAGGCGAAGAGGCCGCCATCCGCGCAAAGGCCGCCGAAGTGGCTGAAATGTCGACCAAGGTCGAAGCGCATCGTGCGCTCGTCCAGACGGCGTCCGCGGGCGTCGAGAAGGCGGCCACACCGGAGGAAAAAACCACGTTCGAAGACCAGCTCGGGACCTATGAAACCGAACTGGACGACCTCAAGGCGGCCAGGGGCTCACTCCTCTATGATGTGCTCGATCTCACGATGACATATCAGAAGGCCTGCAAGGCCCCCGCCCAGCCACTGCTCGACGAACTCGGCATCAAGGCGGAAGATCTGCCGGAGTATTGATTTCAGCTTTCGCGGCACTTAAACGGCTCGTTAACCGCGTTCTACGACCTTGCGATTCGCATGGTCACACAGGGGCGGAACGGCGATGCTGTTTCTATTGAACGAGTTTGTAACCGAGGTTGAGGCGCCCGAACTGCGCCTGCTCAAACGCGGGCCAGTGCTCGGCTTCGAGGACGCGCACGCACTGCGCGCCCGGGAAGCCATGGCGTTTGCCCGCAATAAGCTGCAAGCCTGCCACGACATCGGTGAAGGCCCCGGCGACATCCTGATCGCCGACCTTGCCGCCTTGATCATCGCGAAGACCGGCGCCAACGCCGCCCTGTTCCCAGTCCATGACGGCCGGGTCAGCGAGCCGCGCCTCACAATCCTGCCAGAATCCATCCTCGAAGCCATGCGCGCGCGCATCGCCGAAGGCGGGGCTGCGGATATCCGCAACATCTGGCCGCGCGCCGCCTGAACAGCTGAAGCGCCGCCCGCTGCTCGGTTTCGTGGCGGCATGCTGCCAACCGCTCCGATCCGTGCACCTCATTACATCTGGGACGATGACGGCCCGGCCGCGCCCGCCTCGGCGCGGTTCCTCCTCGGCCTGCTCTGCGGTTTTGTCCGCCTTTCGCCGGTCTGGAAGGACCGGGCAGGGCGCGGTGTCGTCGTAACTGTCGAACGCGGCGCGCAAGAGGATGCATGCATCATCCTGGGCGGCGCCCTTGAAGGCCATATCGAGCCCAAGCCTCTGGGGCTGGCGGATGTCCATCCCGGCCGTGCCGGGTTCGGACGCGGATGGACCCAGCGTTGCTAAGCGGAATGCGAAATCTGGCCGGAGGCCTCGCAAGGCGTGGTCGGCCCGCTGGTTCCGGACGATCCGCCGGGCCGGATTTCGAAGCGCGGCTACTGGGCGCAGTTCGATACATCGCAGTGGCCGGGATATGAAAGCGCGGAGCGTTAAACCGCTTTCAGGATTCCCGACGCTTAGCGGCCAAACCCGCCCGGGCAGCCAGCCCCTTCATTCCATGGGCCAGATCGGCTAGGGCGAGCGCCAGAGAGAGAATTTGACCCCATGTCCCACATCACCGAAGCCGCCCGCCGGCGCACCTTTGCCATTATCTCGCACCCGGACGCCGGCAAGACCACGCTGACGGAGAACCTGCTGCTCGCCGGCGGCGCCATCCGGGCGGCCGGTGAAGTGGCCGCCCGCGGCGAATCCCGGCGCACGCGGTCGGACTGGATGAAGATCGAACGCGACCGCGGCATCTCGGTCTCGGCCTCGGTCATGTCGTTCGAGTTTGACGGGTTCATGTTCAACCTGCTCGATACGCCCGGCCACGAAGACTTCTCGGAAGATACCTACCGTACACTGACGGCAGCCGATTGCGCCGTCATGGTGCTCGACGCGGCCAAGGGGATCGAGCCGCAGACGCTCAAACTGTTCGAAGTCTGCCGGATGCGGGACATCCCGATCATCACCTTCATCAACAAGATGGACCGCGAGGCACAGGAGCCGATCGCGCTGCTCGACGAGGTTCAAGACAAGCTGCAACTCGACACTGCCCCGCTTTACTGGCCGGCGGCGAGCGGTCAGCGCTTCGCCGGCATGCTGGATCTTGCCCGCAACCAGTTCCTGCAGTTCGAGCGCCGCCCCGGCGAGCCCGCCCGCATTGGCCCCGCTACCGAAATCCCGGCGGACCCGGCCAGCCTTGAAGCGAACCTCGACCCCTACGTCTTCGCCGAAATGACCGAAGGCATCGAGATGGCCCGCAGCCTGCTGCCCGCCTTCGATCCTGCGGCCTTCCGGTCCGGCAACATGACGCCGGTCGTGTTCGGCTCGGCGCTGCGCTATTTCGGTGTCGCCGAACTCCTCCGTACCCTGCACACCTATGCCCCGGCGCCGCGCGACCAGAAGGCGATCCGCAAGGCCGAGCCGATCCGCGTGCACGCAGGCGATCCCTCCGTCAGCGGCTTCGTGTTCAAGATCCAGGCGAACATGGACCCGAACCACCGCGACCGCGTCGCGTTCGTGCGGCTCTGCTCCGGCGAGTTCCGGCGCGGCATGCGTCTCAAGACCGCCGGCGGCAAGCAGCTCAACATCCACAACCCGATGATGTTCATGGCGCAGGACCGCGAGATCGCCGAGACCGCCTATGCCGGCGACGTGATCGGCGTGTCGAACCACGGCCAGCTGCGCGTCGGGGACTCGCTGTCAGAGACCGGCGATATCCAGTTTGGCGGCATCCCGAACTTTGCGCCAGAACTCCTGCGCCGCGCGCGCGTCAAGGATCCTATGAAAGCGAAGCACTTGCGAAAGGCGCTCGAAAGCCTCGCCGAAGAGGGCGTCACCCAGCTCTTCTCGCCGCAGATCGGCTCGGACATGATTGTCGGCGCCGTCGGCCAGCTGCAGTTCGAAGTGATGATCGAGCGGATGACGGCGGAGTATGCGCTGGAAGTCTTCTTCGAGCCGGCGCCCTATAACGTCGCGCGCTGGATTGCCTCGGACGATCCAAAAAAGATCGAGGAGTTCATGGAGAAGAACAAGTCCGCCTCCGGAACAGATCTCGACGGCGCGCCGGTCTATCTGGCCAAGAACGCCTGGGATGTCGGCTACGCGCAGGAGAAGAACCCGGGGATCCGGTTCACGGCGACGAAAGAGCGATCGATCTAGTTTCCGGGGACGTCCGGCTCAGGTTCGCCCGCCAGCGTTTCTGTCGGCGCGGGCTCCGCGTCCTTGCCCCAGATCAGATCGTCCGTGCGCGGAGAGACGGCGGAGGTTGCCAGCAGGTTTTCCTCGATCTTGCCGCCGCCGGCTTTCAGTTCGCAGCGCGCAGCCGAGTCGCCATAGGCCTCAACGAAAGACCAGGCCTGGCAGCTGTCTTCGCTGCCGCAGGCCGCTTCGCAGGCGAGGGGCGTGGAGCCGGCATCCACCTTGTAGGTCGCGCCGTGGCGGTATTTGTAGCGCTCATGTCCCGGCGCAGCGGGCCCGTCGGTTGCGGTGAGGGGGTCGAGGGCCGGTGCGGTAACGGCCTTACTGCCCACGCCATCAGCGCTGGCAGCAAGTCCCAGGAAAGCCGCGGCGGCAATCATCAGGGCAAAACGCATGGGACACTCCTGCGGAATGAGGCAAACTGGACCCTAACCGCACCGCGTTAACGATGCGTTAGCCATGCCGGCCGGGCGTCAACGTCCGCCCTAAGAACCGATCAACCCGGCCCGCTTTTCCTCGATCTCCAGCCATTCCATCTCGATGGAGTCCAGCTGCGTGCGGGCCGCGCCGACGCGGGTGGATTTCTTCGTGAATGCCGCCGCATCGCGGGCATAGAGCCCGCCATCCGCAAGTTCCTTCTCCAGCGCGGCAATCTCGGCCTGCAGCTTCGGGATCAGTGTGTCGATTTCCTTCTGGCGGTGCTCGTCCTTGAAGGAGAGCTTCGCGGCCGGCTTGGCCTTGGGAGCAGACGCAGCGGCTGCCTTTCCCTTGTCCGACTTCGGACCATCCTTGCGGCGGGCGCCCTTCAGCTGGTCCTGCGCATCGCTCCACCCGCCGGCCGTCTGAATCCACTCGCCCCCGCCCAGCGGCGACAGGCAGCTCGTCACCGTCGCGTCCAGGAAGGCGCGGTCATGGCTGACAAGCAGCAGCGTGCCTTCATAGTTCAGGAGCATGTCCTCCAGGAGGTCCAGCGTCTGCATGTCGAGATCGTTGGTCGGCTCGTCCATCACCAGGAGGTTCGAGGTCTGCGCAAGTCCGATGGCAAGTGCGAGCCGGTTGCGCTCCCCGCCGGAGAGGGCGCCGACGGGCTGACGCAGCTGCTCGGGGCGGAACAGAAAATCCTTCGCATAAGCGGCGATATGGCGCTGGTTGCCCTGCACGTTGATCGAATCCCCGCCCATCGGCGCCAGCGCGTCCCAGATGGTTCCGTTGGGATCAAGATGGTCGCGCGTTTGGTCCTGGTAGGTTACCTGCAGCGTCTTCGAATGCGTCACCGTACCGGCATCGGGTGCAATCTCGCCCAGCAGCAGGCGCACGAGCGTCGTCTTGCCGGCGCCGTTGGGTCCGATGATGCCGATCCGGTCGCCGCGCAGGATGCGCAGGCTGAGGTCTTTCGCCAGCACGAGAGGACCGTCCGCCGTCGAAAAGGTTTTCGACAGGCCGCCCGCCTCGATCACCTTCTTGCTCATCGAGGTGCCGGCATCGGCGCTGAACTCGGCCATGCTCTTGCGCTCGTTCAGCGCGCTGCGCATCTGCGAGTGCTGCACCCGCATGTCCTTAAGACGGGCGAGGCGTCCCTGGTTGCGCTTGCGCCGCCCGGTCACGCCGCGCGCCAGCCAGTGCTGCTCGTCTTTCAGCTGCGTCGTCATCCGGCGCAGCTGGCGCTCGTCCTCTTCCTCGATCTGCTCGGCCCACGCGTCGAACTTGAGATAGCCTTCCGGGCTTTTGAGCACGCGCCCCTGGCGCAGCCAAAGCGTGTTGGTGGACACCGTCTCGAGGAACCGCCGGTCGTGGCTGACGACCAGAACGACGCCATTGAATGCCTTCAGCCTGCCTTCGAGGTACTCGATCATCGGCACGTCGAGATGGTTCGTCGGCTCGTCCAGCAGCAGGATGGTCGGCTGCTGGGCAAACGCCTTTGCGAGCGCCGCCCGCCGTTTCTGCCCGCCCGACAGCGTCATCGGATTTGCCGACGGGTCGACCCCGAATTCCATGATCTCGGCCTCGGCCATGTACGCGCCATCTAGGCCTTCGGCCACATAGTCGAGAACTGTGTCGAAGCCGGTCACGTCCGGCTCCTGCGCCAGGGTCGCGTAGGTGATGCCTGGCTGGCGCCAGACGGCCCCGGAATCCGGCTCGATCGCCTCGGAGATGATCTTCATGAGGGTCGATTTGCCCGCCCCGTTGCGCCCGACAAGCGCGGCGCGTTCGCCTTTGGACAGCGACAGCGTCACGTCCTCGAACAGGGTGGCTGCGCCAAAGGACAGGCGAACGCCGGTGAGGGAAATCAGGGGGGGCTGGGCCATGGCGGGGAGATAGCGCGCAGGCCCGGCCCGCGCTAGGGCTACATAGCCGCTTCCGCCCCGTCGGCAGCGAAGCCTCGCCGGCCTCATGGGCCTCTGCGTCTGGGCGGCGATGGCCGCTGCCGGTGCGCGCCCTGTGACCCGCGCGCAGGCGGGCGCGGACGCAGGGGCCCCTGCGCCGTTCACCGCAGAAGAAATCGCCCGCCTGTGCGCAGTCGAGATCGAGAACGCGGTCGCCTATCGCCGCACGCTCGTCGCGGAAATGGCCGCCGAGGGTGATCCGGTGGCGGACTATCCCTGGCCCTGAGCGGGTGTCTTCAGGCTTGCAAGCTCGGCACTGGTGAGCGACCGCCATTCACCAGCATTCAGGCCTTCGATGCCAAGCGGCCCGAACCGGCTGCGATGCAGCGCTTCGACATGGTTTCCGGCCGCTGCAAACATCCGCCGTACCTGGTGATAGCGCCCTTCGGTCAGCGTCAGCCGCGCGGTCCGTGCCCCCGTCGCTTCCAGATGCGCGGGAAGGCACGGCTTGTCCTCGCCGCGCAGTACCAGCGTGCCGGAAGCAAACAGCGCCGCCTCATGGCCCTCCAGCGGCCGTGCCAGCGCCGCCTCATAGGTCTTCGGCAGGTTCGATCTCGGCGAGATCAGCTTGTGCAGAAGGGCGCCATCATCCGTGAACAGAAGAACGCCGGTCGTCTCCGCATCGAGCCGGCCGACGGACGAGAATTTTGGATCACGCTTGAGGTAGCGCGGCGCAAGCAAGTCATAGACCAGCGGGCCCTGATCGGCATGAGAGCAGGTATAGCCCGCCGGCTTGTTCATCACGATCACGAGGCCGTGTGGCGGATCAATCGGCTCGCCATCAAAGCGCAGGCTTTCGCTCTCGCCGGTCACGCGCCCGTCGCGAATGGCAATGGCGACTTCCTTGCGCGAGCCATAGCCAAGCCCGGCCAGGTATTTGGCAAGCTTCAGGCTGTCCTTCATTCGCGGGTCATTTCTGCCGCTTCGGCCGCTCGGCCCGGATGATCTTGTAGCCCGCCTCATCCTCCAGCATCTCATGGTCCTTGAAGCAGGCGGCGAGTTCCGCCTCATAGGGCAGGTGCCGGTTGGCGACCAGCCAGAGCGTGCCGCCGGGTTTCAGCGTTTGCGAGGCCGCGCGGATGAAACTCCGTCCGAGGGCGGAGTTATCGGCGCGGCCGGTGTGGAAGGGCGGATTCATAACTACGAAATCATACACCAACTTCGGCAGGTCGTTCAGCGCGTCCGCCCAATGCGCCGTGAAGCGCCCCTCGAACGGGGCCAGCGTTTCCTCGATGCAGGCGATGGCGCGGTACTCGGCCTCGTAAAGGTCCATCCGCTCCACCTTGGGGCAGTTCGCAAGAATCTCGCGGCTGATGAAGCCATAACCGCCGCCAAGGTCTGCGCCGATGCCCTTCACCGTTTCCGGCACGCTGTCGGCGAGCAGCTCGCTGCCCGGGTCCACGCGGTCCCAGCTGAAGAGGCCCGGCCGGCTGAAGAGGTCCGGCTCGATCTCGCGGATTGCATCCTCCTCAATCCAGTCCTCCGCCAGCGGATGGTTCACCACCGCGTCCGCCTTGATCGTCCAGAAGGCCCGGCACTTGTGCTTGGAAAGGCTCGCGGCGTCCCCCGCAATCTCCGCCAGCTGCTTTTCTCCGGTCTTGCCGCCCAGCGTGTTCGGCAGGCTCGCCAGCACGTAGCCGCCCTCCGGCGCCGCCAGCAGCGCGCGCGCATAGAGCGCCCGCGCCTGGTCGCGCTGGCGCGGTGGCACGACGATGGTCAGCATCGCTTCCGGCAACCCGACCGAATCCACCGGCAGCACGTTGAACCCGGCCGCGCGCAACACATCATGGTTCGGCTTGAAACTCGTCCGGCAGACGAGCCTGTCCTTCGGCAGCTGCATCAGCCAGGGCCCCGGCTCGGCGTTCAGCACAAGGACCGGCCCGGCCGCGGGCAAGGGCACCGCCCCATCCTCAAGGGCCAGCAAAAGCGTATCGAAAACAACTGCATCCATCATCGGCGCTGCGATAGCCGCCCACGCCGCAGATGGAAAGCCGTCTTGCGCCTCAACGGCAGCCCGCCGCCCAGTCTGCAACCGTGTTGATCAGCGCCTCGCGCGTCCAGGAGAAGGAATGGTCCCCGGGCAGGATCACCCCGGTGGTCTTGAGGGCAGGGTCTGCCTCATAGGCTGCGATCAGCGGCTTGATCACATTCTCGAGCGAGACAGAGGCGTCCTTGTCGCTGCCGACGATCAGCACCTGCTTGCCGGCCAGGCCCGGCGTCAGGGTCTGAAGCTCGAACGCCCCGGCATTGGCCCGGATCTCGGCAACGCCGCGCTCGCCGTCAAATCCGGCCAGCATCTGCAGGCTGTCGGCATAGGCGCGGAAACCGGCCTCCAATTCCGGGCTCTGGTCAAAGGCGAAGACGCGCGCGCCCAGGTTTGCCGGCGCGATGGCCGCGGTGCAGGCAATCGCAGGATCGCGCGCCGCCGCTTGCAGCGCCGCAAACCCGCCCATCGAATGGCCGATCGTGATCAGCTTCGCCGGATCGACGCGGTAGTCCGCCGCGTTTGTCCGCAGGAAGCTCGCAGCCGCGCCGACATCCTCAATCAGGTGCGAGAAGGAATAGACGCCCTCGCTCCCCCAGGCGCCGCGATAGTGAAAGAACAGCACGTTGAACCCGTCGCGCCGAAGGGCTTGTGCAAGGTCGAGATTCTTCTCGTTGCCGGGAAAGCCGTGCAGGAGGATGACGGCCGGATGCGGCCCTGCGCCATTTGCCAGATAGATATGCCCGTTTAGCCGGTCGCCGCCGCTTTCGAACGACACTTCGGCAAGGCCGGGCGGGAAGGCGGCGTCGATCGACGCCGGATCGGCAAAGCGGCTCGCGGTCGCGGGCACTTCCGGCGCTGCGGCGCAAGCGGCGATGAGCGCTGCGCCGATCGCAGCGGTGAATGACTTCATCATGGGCGTCTCCTTGTTGGCGGCAAGCTATCCCGGTTTCCGCGCACCCGCCAACCGCAAAGAAAAACCCCGCCGGCGCGAACCGGCGGGGTCTTGTGTTTCTGTCTCTTTCGGGAAGCCTTAGGCGTTGATGCGCTCGATGATGATCGCAGGCGCCATGCCGCCAGCGGCGCACATAGTGACGAGGCCGTAGCGGCCGCCCGAACGCTCAAGTTCGTCGAGCGCGGTGCCGATCAGGATCGAACCGGTGGCGCCGATCGGGTGGCCGAGGGCCATCGCGCCGCCATTGATGTTCACCTTGTCGCGGTTGAGCTTCAGGTCACGGATGAATTTCTCGGCGACCACAGAGAAAGCCTCGTTGATCTCGTACACGTCGATATCGTCCGTGGTCAGACCAGCCTTCTCAAGCACTTTCTTCGCGGCGGCGACCGGAGCGTTCAGCATCAGCGTCGGGCAGTCGCCCATGTTCGCCGTCGCAACGATCCGGGCGCGGGCTTTCAGGCCGTGTTTCTTTGCATAGCCTTCCGACACCATCAGCAGGGCGGCGGCGCCATCGACGACGCCCGAGGAGTTGCCGGCATGGTGAACGTGGTTCATCTTGCCTTCGAGCTGCGGATACTTGCGCGTCACCATGTTGCCATAGGTGTTGCCCGTGTCATCAACCGGGATGTCCATGTACATGTTGAACACGGTTTTGAGGCCGGCAAGGCTTTCCATCGTCGTCTGCGGACGCGGGAACTCTTCGTGATCGAGCGCCAATGTTCCGTCCACGTTGTAAACCGGCACGACCGACTTGTTGAAGCGGCCTTCCGCAATGGCGCGGGCGGCGCGCTGCTGGCTGACGACCGCGAGCTGGTCGACGGCCTGGCGGTCAATGCCTTCGAGCGTTGCGATTGCATCGGCGCACACACCTTGCTGCGACTGCGGATGCTTGGCGCGCAGGCGCAGGTTGCCCACGTCCATCGTCGGCGGGGATTTCGGATCGGCGGTCGCCGCCGTGTAGCTCATCATTTCGCAGCCGCCGGCGATCACGCAGTCTTCCATGCCGGACATGATCTGCGCCGCGGCGAGCGATACGGTCGTGATGCCCGAGCCGCAGAACCGGTCGAGCGTGACGCCCGAGGCTTTGATGTCGAAGCCGGCATCGAGCGCGGCCATGCGGCCCATGTCGGCGCCTTGCGCGCCGCGCTGGCTGGAAGTGCCCCAGATGATGTCATCGACGGTAGCGGTGTCGAGCTTGTTACGGTCGCGCAGCGCGCTGAGGACGGTGGCGGCAAGGTGCTGCGGGTGCATGTGCGCCAGCGCGCCTTTGCCAACTTTGCCGATGCCGCGGGGCGTGCGGACGGCGTCAACGATATAGGCCTCTGCCATGATGGTTCTCCCTGTGTGGACGGCCCTTGGGCTGGGGGCGTCTCCGGATTTTGCTTTACGCGAACGTAAGCGTAACCGGAAGCCGTGACGCCGGGTCAGCCGCTAAGCCTGCCGTCTCTGTCCGGCGAGCCGGTTTCATGGCAGGCTGGCTCGCGGGAGAAAACGAGGCTGCCGACGCGCAGGCCGCTCCGCCCAGCCGCTGCTTTCGCAGCCGCGCTTGCACCCGTGTGGCGCCGCCCGTCTTTGCGGCCGGCGCGGCCCGCAAGGTCATCCCTTTCGCGATCAGCGAGCCGGAGCACATGATCGTCGAGCTTGAGATCAATGACCGCACACGGACCACAGGCGTCGTCGATACGGCCGCCAACTTCGCGATGGATGACAGCCGGGCAGCCGCCGGCAGCGGCGTTGTCCGGGCGCACAGATCTGCGCCCAGAAGCTCAGCTCGGCCGTTTCTCGTCGCCGTCGGCGCCGCCCCAGAAGCGTTTGATGCGGCCGAGGAAGCCTTCGCTTTCCGGGTGGCAGTCGGCGCCGGAGCATTCCGTGAACTGACGGAGCAGGTCTTTCTGCCGGGCGGTCAGGTTCTGCGGGGTCTCGACGAACATCTCGACATAGAGGTCGCCTTGCTGGCTGCCCTGGCGCACCGAGGGCATGCCCTTGCCGCGCAGGCGAAGCTTGCGCCCCGTTTGCGCGCCTTCGGGCACGGAGACGCGCGCGCGTCCGCCATCGATGGTCGGGATCTCGATATCGCCGCCGAGCGCGGCCGTTGCCATCGGCACAGGCGCGCGGCAATACAGGTTCTGCCCGTCGCGTTCGAAGATGTCGTGTTCGACCACTTCGACGAAGATGTAGAGGTCGCCCTTCGGTCCGCCGCCGCTGCCCGCTTCGCCTTCTCCGGTCAGCCGGATGCGCATGCCGCTTTCGACGCCGGCGGGAATCTTCACGGCGATCTGGCGCTCTTCCTTCACCTGGCCAGCGCCGCCGCAGGTCTTGCACGGCTTGCGGATGACGGTGCCGCGGCCCTGGCAGATATGGCAGGTGCGCTCCATCGTGAAGAAGCCCTGCTGGGCGCGCACGCGGCCATGACCGGCGCAGGTCTCGCAGTTTTCTGGTTTAGAGCCGGGCGCTGCGCCGTTGCCGTCGCACGGTTTGCAGGCGACTGCCTGGGGCACATGGATCGACTCGTCCTTGCCGAAATAGGCTTCGGCGAGGGTGATCTCCAGATCATAGCGAAGGTCGGCGCCGCGTTGCGGGCCCCCGCGCTTGCGGCCGGACGCGGCAAAGCCGCCGCCGAAGACCTGGCTGAACAGGTCCTGGAAAATGTCTTCGGGGTTGACGCCCTGGCCGAACGGGCTGCCGCCGGGGCCGCCGCTATTCTCGAACGCGCCATGGCCAAACCGGTCATAGGCGGCGCGTTTCTGCGAATCCGACAGGATGGAATAGGCTTCGCCGACTTCCTTGAACTTGTCCTCGGCGTCTTTGTTGCCCGGATTGTGGTCCGGGTGGTACTTCAAGGCCAGCTTGCGATAGGCTGCTTTCAGGGCCTTTTCGTCAGCTCCGCGTTCCACACCGAGAACGTCATAAAAGTCGCGCTTGCTCATCAGGTCGCCGCCAACACCGGATTATCCGCCCAGAGGACGCTGATTTGGGGCGTGTAGGTATTCACCGCAAGGGCTCTCCGTCAGGCAACCGGTAAATGGATCAGCTGCCTGTGGAAGGAAACCGGGTCAGGCCGTCCTCGACGACCGTGGCGCCCGAGCCGCCGATCTGCTTGACCGCGAGGCCGCGCTGGGACGTGCCGTCGAGACGGAAACGGAACAGGCCGTTGATTCCCATGAAGCCTTCCGGATCGGTGACGCCGCCATGTTTCATGTTGTCCTCGGCGGCCAGCCGGATCGCGAGCGAAGCGGCGTCATAGGCCGCTGCGGACAGGTCGGTCGGCTTGCGGCCATAGATGCGTTCATAGGTTTCGCGGAAGGTGCCGAGATTGTCCGGATCGACAGCGGCATAGAGCGCCCCGGAAAGGGCCGGTTCGCGCCAGACGCTGGAATCGTCCCAGAGGCTGGTGCCAAGGAAGCGGGTGCTGCCGGGGTCCACACCGTTGACGACGAGCAGCGGGGCAATCGAGAGGAGCTTCGTGCCGCGCTCCGGCAGGACGAGGCCGACCTGTCCGGACTGGCTCTTGATGGCGGAGGCGATGCGCGAGACTTCCGAGCTCGCACTCTTGGCGGGATCGTAAAACGCAGAGGCAATGATAGTCCAGCCATTCGCGGCGGTTTCAGAGCGCATAGCGGCTTCGGCCTGGCGGCCATAGGCGGTGTCGGGGCCGAGGAAGGCAAAGCTGCGCGTGCCCTTGTCGGCGGCGTAGCGCATGATCCGGGAGACTTCTTCCTCTGGCATGACGGAGGCGAGATAGGCGCCGCCGCCGGCCACCGTGCGGTCATTCGAGAAGGCAACCACAGGAACCGACTTGCGCTGCGCGGCTGCCTTCACGGGGCCGACCTGCGCGGCGAAGAGCGGGCCGAGGATAATGTCGGCGCCGTCGCGGATCGCCTGGTCGGCGCGCGCTTCGGCGGTCGAGGCGCTGGCGGCGGTGTCGAGCGGCATGATCAGGAAATTGTCGCCGCCATTCTGGAAGAGGGCGAGTTCGATGCCGGCGAGCATGCTCTCGGCCTCGGTACGCACCTGCGCATTGGGATGCGAGAAGGGCAGCAGCACGGCGGCGCGCTTCACGTCGCGGCCCTCCATGAAGGCCGGCGTCAGGCCGCCATCACCGCGCACGAAGCCTGAGGGATCGGTGCTTGTGGCTGGCCCGATCACTTCGCCGGTGACCGGATCGACGCGCGGCTGGCCGGAGCCGATGGAAACCGGCGGGCGGGTCGGCGCGGTGGCGCAGGCGGAGGCCAGCATGAGGGCAGCGAGGACCAGACCGAGGCGCGGGCCCAGTGTCGGGCTTGGCGCCTTGAGGTTCCTGAGCGATGGTGAGCGCGATGTCATCTTCTGATCCTTCTGGCGCCGAAGCGATTCCCGATATGTCTGAGTCGATTGGGGCTGAGTTTATTGGGGCGCTGCGCGGCGGGCAACCGCCGGGTGCTGTAGCGCCGGGTCTTTATGTTGTCTCCACACCGATCGGTAATCTGCGGGACATCACGCTCCGCGCGCTCGATATCCTGGGCGGTGTTGAGGAAGTGCTGGCCGAAGACACGCGGGTCGCCTCGAAACTGTTGTCCGCCTACGGGGTTAAAGCGCGCCTCAGCCCATACCACGACCATAATGGGGCAGAACGAAGACCGGCGCTCCTGAAGCGGCTTGAGGAGGGCGGGCAGATCGCGCTGATCTCAGATGCCGGTACGCCGCTGGTCTCCGATCCTGGCTGGAAGCTGGTGCATGCGGCGCTGGAGCATGGGATCCGGGTGTTCCCGGTGCCAGGGGCTTCGGCCTTGCTGGCGGGCTTGGTGGCGAGCGGATTGCCGAGTGACCGGTTCCTGTTCGCGGGGTTCCTGCCGCCGAAATCGGCCGCGCGGCGCACCGAGATCGAGACGCTGAAGCAGGTGCCGGCGACGCTGGTCTTCTATGAGAGCGGCCCGAGGCTCGCCGAAGCGCTGGCAGACCTCGCCGCCGTGCTCGGTGACCGGGACGCGGCAGTGGCGCGGGAGTTGACCAAGCTGTTCGAGGAGACGCGGCGCGGAACGCTGGCCGGGCTCGCCGCACATTATCATGAGGCGGGACCGCCGCGCGGTGAGATCGTGCTGCTGGTCGGCCCCCCTAAAGAGGTGGCGGCGACGCCGGCGGATATCGACGCGGCGCTGCGCGTGGCGCTCAGCGAGATGGCGACCAAGGCGGCCGCCTCATCGGTCGCCGAAGCGCTCGGCCTCGCAAAGCGGGATGTCTACCAGCGCGCCCTTCAGCTGAAGGCCGCCGATGGGCCGCCGTGACGCCGCCGAGGCAAGGGGCCGGCGCGCCGAGGCGCTGGCCGCCGGGTCGCTGCGTGACGCCGGCGGCCTGGCGGCGGATGTCGCGGGCGGCAGAGACCTGGATGGCGCAGAGGCCGCGCTGTCAGGACTGCGGCTGGCGCTATCACCTGATCGCGGTAGCGCCGGGGCATTTGCCGTCGCACCTTAGGGACGCCTGGCGACCGGGGATGGCTTAGGCGCTGCGCCCTTATTCGGCGGGCGGGGTTTCCTGGATGGAGATCAGGTAGCTGAGGAGGACATCCATGCCGAGGTCGCCGAATTCGAAGTCGGGCATGTCGGGGTGGCCGACATGGATGCCGGCGCGGAAGTCCTCGGCGAGTGATTCGGGGTTGTGGATCGACAGGACGTAGCGCAGCGGCGGGGCGCCGGGGCGGGGGCTCGTTTCCTGGTCAAGGGCGTGGCAGCTTGAGCATTGGGTGACGGCGATCTCGCGCCCGTCGGCAATCGAGTCGGCGTCCGTCGGCAGGCCGAGCGCGGCGGCGTCGAACGCAGGGGAGGCGGCCGCCTCGGCGGCCGGTTCTGCGGCGGCTTTGGGCGCTGCAGGCGCCTCTACAGGCGGCGCGGCAGGTTTTCCGCAGGCGGCGAGCAGCAGGACGGCGGCGGCAAAGGCGAAGGGGGTGGGGCGCATGGGTCACTCTCCGGCAGGAACTGACGCCTTCTAGCACGGATTTGCGCGCCCGGCGCCAGATGCGGCGATCCTGCGCGGCGCGAACCGGAGCCGGCTGCCTTCACGGCGCCGTAATCTTCTTGATAGAGCTGCCGGATCTCACGGCGGGTTCAGCCCGCGTATCTCAGATGCTCCCGGCAGATCATGACCCAGTTTCCTGTTCCCCCGCGACTTCCCCGGACCATACGGGTTCCGGCGCCGGCTTTCCTGCGCCGTCAGAGCAAGTCGGTCCGCTACGGCGTCGGCGCGGCGGCCGCGGTGGTTCTGCTCGGGCTGCTCTGGGCCGGGTGGAAGTGGCAGAGCCTGCATGCGGGCATGCCGCGCCTGCCGCAGGACATGACCGAACTGTGGGACATGAACCGCGAGCCGGCGACCGAGTTCGTGGACCTGAACGGCAAGACGCTGGCGGTGCGGGGCCCGCGCTATGGCCGGGCGGTGGCGATCGAGGACCTGCCGCGCCACGTGCCGCAGGCTTTCATCGCCGCGGAAGACAAGCGTTTCTATCTTCATGACGGGGCCGACGAGACCGCGATTGCGCGGGCGGCCATTTCGAATGCCGCGTCCGGCGAGACGCGCTCCGGCGCCTCGACGATCACGCAGCAGCTGGTCAAGAACCTGATCCTCGACTCGCGCCAGACGATGCAGCGCAAGGCCCAGGAGATCACACTCGCCCAGAAGCTCGAACAGCGGATGATCCGCGAGAATGACGGCGACCGGACCGCGGCCAAGAACCAGATCCTCGCGCTCTACCTGAACCGGGTCTATTTCGGATCCGGCCTCTACGGGATCGACGCGGCGTCGCGCTTTTATTTCGGCAAGCCGCCGGAGGAGATGACGATTGCCGAGGCTTCAGTGCTGGCCGCCCTGCCGAAGGCGCCCTCCAAGCTGAACCTGCGCGAGAACCTCGCCGGGGCGCGCGACCGCCAGGCCTATGTGCTGGGCGAGATGCGCGACCTGCGTTTCATCACGCGCGAAGAACAGGACGCGGCCCTCGCCGCCGAGATCAAGATCATCCCGGCGCCGGTCTATGATCCCGAGCTTGGCTATGTGCTCGACGTGGCGGCCGAGCGGCTCGCGGCGACCCTTGCGCGTGTGCCCGGCGACGCGGTCGTGACGCTGACGATTGATCCTAAACTGCAATCGAAAGTGCAGGCGCGCATCTCGAAGCGCCTTGCTGCGGATGGCCCGGCGGTGAACGCGGGCCAGGCGGCGGCGCTGATCCTCGGCAAGGATGGGCGGGTCGTCGCGCTCGCGGGCGGGGCGGATTACAAGACTTCGCCCTTCAACCGCGTGACGCAGGCCAAGCGCCAGCCGGGCTCGAGCTTCAAGCCGTTCGTCTATGCGCTGGCGCTCGAGGATGGCTTCTCCCCGTTCGACGTGCGCAGCGACCGGCCGATCCGGATCGGCGAGTGGCGTCCGGTGAACTACAATGGCGAGTTCATCGGGCCGATGACACTGACCGAAGCGCTGACGCGGTCGGTGAACACGATTGCCGCCGAGCTTGGCAATGAGGCAAACCCCGAACGGGTGGTCGAACTCGCGCAGCGCTTCGGCATCAGGAGCGAGATGAAGCCGTATCCGTCACTCTCGCTGGGCAGCCAGGAGGTTTCGCTCTGGGAGATCACGGGCGCGTACGGCGTGTTCCAGTCCGGCGGCTTCAAGACCGAGCCCTACATCATCGCGAAAGTGACCGACACGCGCGGCAATGTCCTCTTCGACCGTGGGCCGTGGGAGAAGGAACGTGTGTATGCGGAGGAACTGGCCGCCGACATGAACGTGATGCTGACCCGGGCGGTGAATGCGGACTCCGGCACCGGCGGCAAGGCGCGGTTGAACCGCTGGGCCGTCGCGGGCAAGACCGGCACGAGCCAGGACTGGCGGGATGCCTGGTTTGTCGGCTTCACCGGCGCCTATATCGGCGGCGTCTGGGTCGGCAACGATGATGACAGCCCGATGAAGCGTGTGACTGGCGGGGGACTCCCGGCGGACTTCTGGTCGGACATCATGGAAATCGCGCACGAGGGCAAGACGCCGGAGCCGATCTTCGGGGCGGATCTTGCGCTGACGCTCGGGCCGGAAGCGGAAAGCCGCATCTCGTTCTACCGCGGCATGGCGCAGGCCTTTGCAAGCGCGGCGCGCGGGCCGACTTCGCCGGGCAGCCCCAGCGGGGAAGTTGTTCAGCAGGCGGAGTAATTCCGCTCGTGATCAGGGCCGAGGCTGAGGATAATGGTCAGCTTGAGTTTCGGCGACGGACCGCGACACCGAGATCATGATGGACTGTGACCTCGAAGGTTTGCAGGATACAAGACATCCGCTGGACCAACTGATTTCCGGCAAGATCGATCACAGCCACTTCTTTTTGCCAGAAATGGGGCGGCTGAGATATTCAGCCGGCTGGCGGAAACGGCGCAGGCGGTGTTCATCACGTCAAGATTTCGAGCGTGCCTGAAGGCCCCCATCTCCGCCCGCGTTGCAGGGCGGACCCCTGCTCTCCAGCGCGGAGTGTAGCGGGCTGCACGCTTCCCCGACCCTCGCATTCGCGCTAGCCTGTCTCCAAATGCCGGGGAGGGCAGTGTGATGATGTTTCTGGTTCTGGGGCTTGTGATCTTTTTCGGGACGCACGGGTACAGCGCGTTCCGTAGCCGGGCGCCCGGCAAGGATATTCGCGAGAAGATGGGGATGGGGCCATATATGGGCCTCTACAGCCTGCTGTCGCTGGCCGGCTTCGCGCTGATCATCTGGGGCTATGGCGCGGCGCGCGGCGGGCCGATTCTGTATACGCCGCCTGCGTTCCTTGCGCACGTGAACCTGCTGCTGATGGCGTTCGCGATGATCTTCCTCGCGGCGGCTTACCTGCCGACGGGGCGGATCAAGAAGGCGGTGAAACATCCGATGCTGCTGGCGGTGAAGATCTGGGCGTTCGGGCACCTGCTCGCGAATGGGGAGCTGAACTCGGTGCTGTTGTTCGGCAGCTTCCTCGCCTACGGCGTGATCGACCGGATCGCGGTGAAGAAGCGCGGCGACAATGGGCCAGGGCCCGATGCGACGGAGAGCGTGATGGGCGACCTGGGCGCGGTGGCCGTAGGGCTCGGCGCCTATGCGCTGATCGCGTTCTGGCTGCACCCGATTGCGTTCGGCGTGGCGGCGGTCCCGGGCTGAGCGTTACCTGCGGCTGAATTTCCGGCCGATGACCGGGGCGAAGGCCATCAGGGCGAGGCCGACAGGGAACAGGGCGCCGCGCGTCAGGTCATAGCCGGCGAGGTAGTCCGCGAGGCTGACACGCATGATGCCGAGGGCCATCGTGCTTTCGAAGGCGATCAGGACGAGGACGCCGAGGACCCCGATGGCGAAGGCGGGCCCTTTGGAGCGCCCCCCCCCGGTCCAGACGCCGATGGCGCAGCCGGAACCGGTGACCATCGGGAACTCCAGAAGGTGTCCCGTGCGGTCTCCGAAGGCGGGGATCAGCAAGAGTTCGCGCAAGGCGCCGAAAGCGAAACCGGCGGCAAAGCCGAGCGCGCCATAGGCGAGCGCCCAGAGGAGGGTGCGTCTGAGAGCGGGCGGCACCGGGAACCCCTTTCGTTTCTTGGCCCGGTTCTTGGCCTGTTTCCGGGCCTGTTTCCTTGCAGCATGCGGCGGGGCGGGCTAATCGCTCCGCCCATGTCAAAACAAACGCAGACCGCCCGGAAAACCGTAAAAGATATTGCAGCCGCCAAGGGCGCCACGCCGCTGGTATGCCTGACGGCCTATGACGCGCCGACGGCCGCGCTGCTGGATGCGCATGCCGACCTGCTGCTGGTCGGCGACAGCGTGGGCATGGTCGTGCACGGATTGGCCTCCACGGTTGGCGTGACGATGGAGATGATGATCCTGCACGGGCAGGCGGTGATGCGGGGGTCTAAGCAGGCTTTCGTGGTCGTCGACATGCCGTTTGGCTCCTATGAGACGAACGCCGACCAGGCTTTCCTGAACGCGGCGCGGATCATGAAGGAGACGGGCTGCCAGGCGGTGAAGATCGAGAGCGGGGCTTATGCCGCCCACCAGATCGCCCACCTTGTGGAACGGGGCGTTCCGGTCATGGGGCATGTCGGGCTCAGGCCGCAGGCGATCAACGTGGATGGGGGATTCCGCGCTAAGGGGCGAACGCTGGACGAGCGCAGCCGGGTGATGGCGGAAGCAAAGGCGGCCGAGGAGGCCGGCGCGTTTGCCATCGTGATCGAAGGGGTGGCGGAGGACCTGGCGGCCGAGATTACGGCGGCGGTGAGCTGCCCGACCATCGGGATCGGGGCTTCGAATGCCTGTGACGGGCAGATCCTGGTGACGCCGGACATGCTGGGCCTGTTTGACTGGACGCCGAAATTCGTGCGTCGCTATGCGGACCTAAATACGGCGATATCCCAGGCGGTCGCGGCCTATGCGGCGGACGTACGGGCCCGGTCGTTCCCGGCTAAGGCCGAAACCTACAGCCTGAGAAAACCTGAAGCCTAACAGCGCTGATCCGTTGCAGGCGCCTCCTGCCGCGTCTAGGTTCGCGCCGAATCCGAAAGAGAGCCTGCCGCTTGACCGATATCTTTTCCGAAGTTGACCAGAACGTCCGCGAAGAGCGGCTCGCCGGCCTCTGGGTGCGCTGGCGGCCCTTCGTTTATGGGTCCGTCGCGGTGCTGATCGGCTCGGTGGCGATCAATGAGTTCTTGATCAAGCCGCAGGCAGAAGCCACCCGGGCGGCCCGGTCGGCGGAACTGGAAGCGGCGGTCAAGGCGCTGGAGGATGGCCAGTACGAGGAAGCCGAAGCTGCGTTCAAGGCGATCGTGGCGAAAGAGAGCAAGCTGTCCCCGCTGGCGGCGCATTACCTGGCGCAGGTTCAGCTGGAGGGCCGCGGCGACGCCGCGGCTGCGGCCGAGACACTGGCGGCCATCGGCGGCACGCAAGGCGGGCCTTATGAGCGCCTCGCGCTGCTGAAGACGGCCTATTTCCGCGCCGACACCCTGACGCTGCCAGAACTGGAAGCAACGCTCGGCACGCTGGTGACCGAGGACACGGCGATGGGCGCGCTGTCACGCGAACTGGTGGCCGCAAAGGCTTATGCCACCGGCGACGTTGCGCGGGCCCGGACCGAGTATAACCGTCTGAAATTTGATGCAGCGGCGCCGGCAGGCGTCGTGCAGCGGGCCGAGATTGCGCTCGCTGCGATCCCCGTGGCGGCTGAAGAGCCAGCGCCTGCGGTCCCAACCGAAACGCCTGCCGTAGAAACCCCGGAGACCGGCCAATGAAATTTTCCCGTCCTGCCGCCGCGACGCTGGCAATGGCGTCGATCCTGGCGCTCAGCGCCTGTGAAAGCCTTCCAACCCTTCCGGGCTTCGGGGGCAACGAAAAGAAAGACGAGCTGGCCGCCGAAGAGAAGGCCGGACGCATCACGATGGTGCTCGACCAGGAGCGGATCGCGCCGAGCCCGACGCTGACCGGCGTCGAGATCTTCCTGCCAGAGGCCAAGCCTATCGAGGACTGGACCGAAGCCGGCAGCAATCCGGCCAAGGTCGCCGGCCATGTGGTGGCCGCGCCGAACCTGGACATTGCCTGGCGCCGTTCGGTTGGCCAGGGGTCCTCGCGCAAGAGCGCGCTCCTGACGCCGCCGGTGGCAAGCGCCACGACGATCTACACGCTTGATGCCAGCCAGACAGTGCGGGCGTCGCGCCTTGAGAACGGCGCGGAAGTCTGGACCGAGCGGCTGAAGGCTGAGTCCAAACGCGACAAGTCCGCCATCGGCGGCGGGCTTGCGGTAACCGGCGATACGCTTGTGGTGGCCAGCGGCTACGGCTTCGTGGCGGCGCTGGACGCGGCGACGGGCGAGCAGAAATGGCGCCGCGAACTTGGCGCGCCGATGACCGGATCGCCGACGATTGATGATGGCCGCATTTTCGTGACGTCGAACAATAACGAAGTGTTCAGCCTGAACCTCGCCGATGGCGAGACCCTGTGGAGCGACCAGGCGATTGCGGAATCGGCCCGGGTGCTCGGCAGCTCCAGCGTCGCGGCGGTCGAGGATTTTGTGATCGCGCCGTTCTCTTCGGGCGAAGTGATTGCCTACCTCGCCTCCAACGGGCGGCGTTTGTGGACGGATGCGTTAACCCAGGCCGGGCGGTTCACGCCAATCTCCGAAATCAACGATATCGGTTCGCGCCCGGTATTGGGCGCCGGTCTTGTCTATGCCTCGAGCCAGTCGGGCACGACGGTGGCGATTGACGGGCGCAGCGGGGCGCGCGTCTGGACGCAGCCGGTCGGATCGACCCGCGCGCCGGCGCTGGTGGGCCGGTTCCTGTTCGTGCTGGGCACCGAAGGCGAGCTCGCCTGCCTCGATGCGGCGACCGGCGAAGCCTACTGGGTGACGCCGCTCCGGCAGTTCCAGGACGAGAAGAACAAGAAGAAGCGGATCTCCTATTCGGCGCCGATTGCGGCCTCGGGCCGGGTGATCGTGGTCTCCTCGCGCGGCGAGCTGCTGGCCTTCAACCCGCAGGACGGCAAGCAGAGCGGGTCTTTGAAGCTGGGGGATACCGTGTATATCGAGCCGATTGCGGCGCAGGGTAAGCTGTTCGTCCTCACCGACGACGCCAAACTGATCGCCATCGACTAGGGCAGACGCCTTAACTCCACGTCTTGCCCTCTGATTTTTTGAGGAGGGCTGAGGCCTTGCCATTGAAGCTCGCCATTGTCGGACGCCCCAATGTGGGAAAGTCCACGCTGTTCAACCGTCTGGTGGGCAAGAAGATTGCGCTGGTCGATGACCAGCCGGGGGTCACGCGCGACCGGAAGATGGCGGACGGGTGGCTGGCGACCTTGCCGCTGCTCGTTATCGACACCGCCGGTTTCGACAACGTGCGCGATGAGAGCCTCGAGGCGCGGATGCGGGCGCAGACGGAGGCGGCGATTGCCGAGGCCGATATTGCGCTGTTCCTGATCGATGCGCGGGTTGGCGTGACGCCCGAGGACGAGACCTTCGCCATGCTGCTGCGCAAGGCGAACATGCCGGTCGTGCTGGCCGCGAACAAGGCCGAGGGGCGCCAGGGCGAGGCGGGCGTGATGGACGCGTTCAGCCTGGGCCTCGGCGAGCCGGTGGGCCTGTCGGCGGAACATGGCGAAGGCTTTGCCGAACTCTATGAAGCGATCCGCACCGTGCTGGGACCGGAGGCGTTCGAGCGGGCGCTGGAAGAGGCGGAGCCGAATTATGGCGCGGGCGGGGGCGACGACATACTCGAGAAGCTCGCGCATATCGACATTGATGATGTGACCTTGTCGGACGACGACCTCGTCGCGGCGATCGAGGCGGCCGAAGTGGACGCGCCCGAGGTTGAGCCGGCAACGCCGCGGCCGATCCGGCTGGCAATTGTCGGGCGGCCGAATGCGGGCAAGTCGACGCTCATCAACCAGCTCCTGCAATCGGACCGCCTGCTGACCGGGCCGGAAGCCGGGATCACGCGCGACTCCATTACCATCGACTGGGAGTGGGAGGGGCGCCAGATCCGTCTCGTCGACACGGCCGGCTTGCGTCGCAAGGCGCGCGTGCAGGAAAAGCTGGAGCGTATGTCCACGGCGGAAACCATCCGTTCACTGAAGTATGCCGATATTGTCGCGCTGGTGATGGACGCGCATGACGCGCTGGAGAAGCAGGACCTTCAGATTGCGGACCTTGCCCTGCGCGAAGGCCGGGGCCTGGTGTTGGTGATTTCCAAATGGGATTCGGTCGAGGACCAGGACGGCGCAGCGCGGCATATCCGCGACCTTGCGAACCGGCTGGTGCCGAATGGCGGCGGCGCACCGGTCGTGTTCCTGTCGGGCCTCACGGGGCGGCATGTGGACAAGCTTATGCCCGCGGTCGTGAAGGTTTACAGCGACTGGACGGCGAAGGCGAAGACGGGCGACATCAACCGCTGGCTGCGCCATACGGTCGAGCACCATCCGCCGCCGAGCGTGCAGGGCAAGCGTATCAAGCCGCGCTATATGGCGCAGATGAAGGCCCGCCCGCCGACCTTCGTGCTGATCGCCTCGCGCGGCGACCAGATGCCGGAAGGCTACAAGCGCTATCTCATCAATGGCATCCGCGAGGCCTTCAACATGCACGGCGTGCCGATCCGCCTGTTCGTGCGCCAGGGCAAAAATCCGTATGCGGGCAAAGTGGGCCCGGACGGCCCGCCGCGGTACAAGCGGCCGAAGGATTAGGGCTCAGGCTCCCGCAAGGATGCTTTCAACGAACGCGCGGGGCGACGGTTCAAGGCGCGCCGCTGATCGCCTCAGGCGATCCTTCCACGTGGCGCCGCGCTGCGCCGCTTCCCGTAAGACGTCTGCCAGATCCTCATGGCGCCGTTTCATGATGAGTGCATCAATCAGGATCCCTGATTGCACAAGGTCCTTGTCGGATTTGACGGCACTCTCACCGGTGTCCTTCCGCAGGATCGAGACGATCAGCTTGTGAACCGCATAACGCTCCGGGGACGGAACATTCACCAGCGCTCCGAAGCGGCTGAGCATGGCAGCTTCGATCGTGTCACGAAGGAGAAAGTCCAAAAACCGCAAGGGAACCGCGTCCGTCTGCAAGCTCGGCAGCTTGACCGGATGACCCCGGTCGGCGCCGCGATTGGTTGTCAGCATATCTACGCGGAATCCGCCTGGCCTGGCATAGGTGGTCGCGATCGTAGGGCTGAAGAGCGTGGGAACCGGTGCAAAAGCCGGATCGACGGACTTTAGGATTTCGAACAATGAAGGCTCGAGTATGTCATCAAGGGCGGCCGAGATGCCATAGTCCTGAGCAAGGTCGAGATCACCCGTGCGGACGGCAGCATTGGGGAGTCTGACGCCGAGGAGTCCACCGTAAGTCTGAAATGCCACGGTTCCGACAATCACAGCCCTCAATCTGAATACGCCGGCCGTGGCCAGCGCCTCGACGACGGAACCGGTCAGAGCGTCGGGTTCGGGTAAGCCGCCCGCGACGAGTGAGCGCCGGATGGCCCTGCGAGTGTCGGCATCGGCTTTCTCTGTCCTCGCCCTTTCGATCGCCGTGCGGCGCTCGGGCGTGTCGGGCCCGAAATATCGTTCCGGAGGGCGGCCGGCGGGCGTCGTGGGTTCCTGGATATACCAGTAGTCCTTTCCCGAGATCGTCCGTTTCCGGAAGGTCGCGCCTGATGGAACGTCCAAGGCGACAGCGAGGCGCAGTTGATCGATCAGCTCGGCGTAGCTGGTCTGGATCACGAGAGGTAACTCTTGGAGCGTCATTTACCGGCAAAATACCAATTTGCCGGTAAAAGGCAAGTTCGGAGTGCCAGAGGCTCCGAGATTGAACGACGGGCTACCACACAAAAACAACTTTGTGTAGTAAACGTCACTCCCGGAAGGTGCGGGCGACGGAGTCTGTCAGCGGTTTGACGAGATAGCTGAGGACGTTGCGGCTTTCGGTGCGCAGGCTGGCTTCCACCGGCATGCCGGGGAGGAGTTCGAAGCTGGAGGCGTCGAGGGCCGCCTGCGGAATTTCGACGGTGGCTTCATAGTAGGGCGCGCCGGTGGTCTCGTCGATCAGGGCGTCGGCGGAGACGGCGATGACGCGGCCGTCGAACTGGGGCGTTTCGTCCTGGTTGAAGGCGCTGAAGCGGAGCACGGCGGGCTGGCCGGTCGTGATCTTGTCGATGTCGATGGGGTTGATACGGACCTTGGCGACGAGCTGGTCATTCTCCGGCACGATGTACATGATGGGCTCGGACGGGCGGATGACGCCGCCGACGGTATGCGCCTTGATGCCGAGGACGCGGCCGCTGCGCGGGGCGGTGATGTCGAGCCTTGTCGAGCGGTCGAGCAGGGCGAGGCGTTCTTCCGTCAGTTCACTGACCTGTGTCTGCACATCGCGCAGTTCGGTCAGCAGGGTTTCGGTATTGTCCTGGTCGAGGCGGGCGATCTCGCTGCGGGCCTCGCCAATCTGGACGCGGGTGGCGGCGATCTCGGAGGTCAGCGCGTCCTTCTCGCCTTGCAGGCGGGCGCGGTCGCGCTTCAGGGCGAGGACGCGGGTGATGACCGCCTGGCCGCGCTCCATCAGGATTTCAAAGCGCGAGATTTCATCGTCGACAAGAGCGATCTGGTCGTCCTTGGCGGTGATCTCGTTCTGCATGCCCTTGATGCGGGTGTTCAGCTGGTCGATCCGTTGGCGGAGGATCACGCCCTGGGTGCCGAGATTGTCGCTGCGGGCGCCCATCAGGGAGGTTTGCGATGTAAGGACGGCCTGTACGTCGGGCCGCTGGGCCACGTCTTCGAAGCCGGGGCGAAGGGTAAGTTCGGCTGAGCCGTCGCGTTCGGCAATGAGGCGCGCTTCGGTGCCGAGAAGGCCGAAGAGGCGCGCTTCTAGACCTTGAAGGGAGGCGCCGGTGGCGGTGGAATCGAGCGAGAGCAGCTTCTGGCCCTCGGTGACAGCGTCGGATTCGCGCACATAGATTTCGCGCACGATGCCGCCTTCGAGATGCTGGACGGCCTGCTGGTTGGAAGCGACGGAGATCTGGCCAGAGGTGAGGACAGCGCCTTCGAAGGGAGCGAAGACGGACCAGGCGATCAGCCCGCCAAAGACGAGGGCGATGATGCCCCAGCCGGCGCGCAGGTAGGATTGCAGGAATTCTCCGCGCGACGAGGGCGAGGATCCGGACAGTTCAGCCATTGGTGGGCTCCCCGGGCCGGACGGCGCGCAGGCTGGCGGCCTGTTTCGGCAGGACTTTGGCGAGCACGTCTTCGGCCGGGCCAAATTCGCGGATGCGCCCGTCATCCAGCACCATCAGTTTCGTGCAATGGACGATGGCGTTCGGGCGGTGGGCGATGATGATCACGGTGGCGCGGCGGGCCTTGGCGGCGGCGATGGCGGACTGGAGGGCCATTTCGCCCGGGCCGTCGAGGTTGGAGTTTGGCTCGTCGAGGATGATCAGGTTGGGGTTGCCGTAGAGGGCGCGGGCGAGGCCGACGCGCTGGCGCTGGCCGGCGGAGAGATAGGCGCCGCCGAAACCGATATCGGTATCGTAGCCCTTCTCGAGACGCAGGATCAGCTCGTGGCAGCCGGCGGCCTGCGCGGCGGAGAGGATGGCTTCGGGCGCTGCGTCTTCGCGGAAGCGGGCGATGTTGTCGCGCACGGTGCCGGAGAGAAGGTCCGCCTGCTGGGGCAGGTAGCCGATCTGGGGACCCAGCGTGTCGCTCGGCAGCTGGGTAATGTCGGCGCCGTCGAGGCGGACATGGCCGGAGATGATCGGCCAGGCGCCGGTGAGCACGCGGGCGAGAGAGGACTTGCCGGCGGCGCTGGGGCCGAGGACGCCAAGCACGTCGCCGGGTTCGAGGGCGAAGGTGAGGCCCTTAAGTACCGGCGTTTCTATGCCGGGCGGGCCGGCGAAGACGTTCTCGACCTGGACGCGGCCCTGGATCGGCGGCAGCGGCATCTGCGGGGCGGGCACCGGCGCGCGGCGCAGCGTTTCAGTGAGCGAGGCCCAGCTTTCGCGGGCGGCCACGATGGCGCGCCATTGGCCGACGATCTGTTCGAGGGGGCCAATGGCGCGGCCCATCAGGATGGAGGAGGCGACCATCGCGCCGGGCGAGACTTCGCCCTGGATCACGAGCCAGGCGCCGATGCCGAGGATGGCCGATTGCAGAAAGAGGCGGAACGCCTTGATGCCCGAGGAGAAGCCCGAAAGGATGCGACCCGAACGGGAGAAGGCGCGGTCGCCGCCATCGAACAGGACCTGCCAGCGGCGGCGGAGTGCGCCGCCCATGCCAAGAGCGCCGAGCACTTCGGCGTTGCGGGTCATCTCGGCGGCGCGCTGGGCGCCGGCGCGTTCTAAGTCTTCGGTCTCTTTCGTGAGACGGGCAGAGGCGCGCTCATTGAAGGCGGATGCGGCGATCAGGATCATGGCGCCGAAAATGGCCCAGAGGCCGAAGACCGGGTGCAGCATGAAGAGGACAATGAGGAAGAGCGGCGCGAAGGGCGCATCGAACAGGGCCCCCGTGACGGGGCTGGCGATGAAGCGGCGCAGCTGGCGCAGGTCCCGGATCGGGCGGTCGGAGGCGCGGCCGGGATCGGCGAGGCTGAGCGACATGGCG